>JAEEGL012683095.1_pt1 | contig 24850 bp, 18 predicted proteins | sample 9134231 | NCBI WGS metagenome assembly JAEEGL01 (sample SAMN16246548, study PRJNA631951) | gut metagenome | biome: gut microbiome; feature: rumen; material: fiber-attached | host: Bos | place: Iran: Karaj | collected 2018-10
GAACCGAGTTATTATTTCATTTGCCTTTTCACCTTTAATCTGCGGCGGTAACTTTAACATAATTTTTTCCTCTGCTATACTCTACAATATTTCTATTAAGTCAAAACAAAAAAAGAAATTTTTTCGTTGCGCTCATCGGTGAATCAAAAATTTTTTCACGCACCATTAAGAATATTTTTCTCCACGCAAATAAAAAATCCTGCCGGATGATGTAAAATTATTTTCAAAAAAAATCTTATAGGCTATAATTAGTGTTGTCCTCTGTCGGGACATATATTTTTTTCTTTTTACGCCCCAAAAGGGCTTTTTCACTATCTTGCAAGCATAGCCAACGGGTTCCCTCGAGCGTTTTCAAAGGGAGATTTCACTAATCTCCACTTTTTAACCCCCAACAGGGCACCCGCTGACGCTCGCAAAGTTTTCATCTTTGATTAGATTAGGGAAACCCTAAGACCCACGTTTTGCTTTGCAAAAATTTAAAACTCCCTGCGGTATTCGCGCAGCATAAATATGAAATCCGATAACGGAAAAATATAAATTTTCTCTCAGAGAAATAAGGGGTTTGGGAATACTCACAACAATTTTTTAGAGGCTTCGCCGTATAAATGTAAGCTGACGTCTGATATGGATTACAAAGTGAAGATTAGCAAAATCTCACCTTAAAATTCAATCATGACGTCGGATTGCTATACTTGCAAGATTACAAGATTAGCCTAATTATGCGGCGTTTAACTTGACAACTCTGCGCCTCTGTCTTTTATTTCTTTTTACGGCGATACTCCGAAATTTCTCGCGCTATCGTAGTGTAGTCGCGTTCAAAAAGTTCATCATAAGCCTTCGGCCATAAAATTTCCGCAGGCACTTTCTTCAATAAAGTTTTTTGAACAAAGTATTTGCTTTTGGCTTTATATTGGGGAAGCTTATTTTTTTCGAGGAGATTGTTCAGTTCTCTGCGCCACAAAATAGAGATTTTACATTCATCTATCAGCTTTGGATTTACATCCGCTTTACGCATAATATAAAAATCCACTTCGCCATTTTCATCAAGCTCAACAGTAATGATGCCCCACCAATCGGGTACATGTTCTTTTATATGCGCTGCATGAGAAGGGCCTGTCACAATAATATTTCTGTCAAAAAAACAATTATAATATTTTACTTGATTATTAAGCCTTGTATAAGTACGCTTATCATAATTCATTCCTCCTTAAAATGTAATTGTAAGACCACCTGCACTTATTACAACTCATTTTAGTTCGTTACACGAAAGCTCGGAGTACGAGTTTCAACCTGCTTAAACGAATGTATATAATAAGGGGCGGCAGACTATTTTTTTGACGGGTGTTTTGTACCCAATAACCGCCACACCTGACCAATTACTCCCCTTATTATAAAAAAATAAGTGCAAGAGGTAAAGTATCAATTACTCCATCTCTTACACTTCTATGGTATCAGATAACCGCCCCACAGTCTGCAAACTTGAGCGGTTATCTTATCGCAACATAGCCAAGGGCTAACCGTCTATCAAGGCGGCATTTCCTTTTCTTAAAATAATAATACCACTAAAGCATAGATTTGTCAATATTCTGTTTCTGATTTTTCGTAGTCTCCTTTATGACGCCTTTATGAGTAGATAAATTACCCACCCATCTTCTCCCTGATATTTTTATTCTTTTTCCAAATCTCAAGGATTGATAAGGAACTCTGTTTTTACATTTACACTTCTACCGTTTATATCTTTAAACGGAATATGTATTATGTTGGAATACTCTTCCTCGTCTTCCGTATTGAAGTCGGGATCGTCACCAAATATTTCATCCCGATCCTCTTCCGCTATAATATCGATTTCCCCGACCGACCGTTATTTTTCATCGCAGGCTCTTTATCCTTTTTTGATAATTCTATGATAATATAATTCGGCAAAGTCAAAAAACCTTTTTGCTTGTGATCTTCCGACAATTACAGTTGATTTTTCACAAGCTCATAAAACTGTCCGTTTTTTGCTATCAACTCGTCATAGCTGCCCTGTTCGGCTATCTTTCCGTTATCAAGCACTATTATATCATCGCACTGTTTTATTGTTGAAAGTCTGTGAGCAACTATTATCGCTGTTGTCTCTGTGTTTTCTATATACCTTGTTACCGCAGCCTGCGTTATGTTGTCAAGCGCATTTGTTGCTTCGTCAAGCACAAGCAGAGCCGGTTTTGATATTATAGCCCTCGCAAGCAGCACACGTTGTTTCTGTCCTACGGATATGCTCATATTTTCTTCAGAGATATAAGTCGAAAGACCCATTGGCATTTTTTCGATATCGCCTTTCAATCCCATTGCTTCTATCGCCGCCATTACTTCGTCATTGGATGCGGACGGACTTGTAAGTGTGATATTTGAAATTATATCCGCAGGTATAAGTTTTGTATTTTGCAGGACTACACCAAGATTTTTGCGGTAGCTGCGCAGATTTATCTCGTTAAGGTCGGTATCGTCAATAAAAATATGTCCGGAATACGGCTGTTCAAAACCCAAAAGCAGTTTCAGCAGCGTAGACTTACCGCAGCCGCTTTTGCCGACAATGCCAATTTTTTTGCCTTTAGGTATTGAAAAAGATATATCCGAAATTACGTCTTTATCTGCTTTGGGGTATTTGTAGCTGACATTTGAAAAGGCTATAGCTTTTTCTATACCCTTCAAATCGGCCTTTTTCCCCGTTTCTTCGGTCTCAGCCCGCAAAAATTCTTCTATCCTTGAAAAAGCCGTATTGTATCTTACCGCCGAGTCAAATACCTTTGATATACCCGATGTTGTCGCAACAAACATACCATACAGCGCCATAAAAGTTATAAAATCCGCCGCACCTATATTCGACCTTATACCTATCATATAAATAGCCATCGTATATACGGCACTTATAAGTGCGTAAAATGCGTTATAATGTTTAATAAAAAGCGGTTTTTTATGCGACATCAATGTTTCGGTATAATAATCGCTCCAACGATCAAACATTGTCGCATCGGCATTATTCAGCTTAACATTTTCCATTCCGCCGAACAGTTCGTACACAAAACCTGTCATCTCATTGGTATTTTTTTGAAATTTCTTTGTGTATCGGTCACATACAAGCGCATTTGCAACATTCATAACAAGTGTTATTGCAAACAGCATTAAAACATAAGGCGTAAACTCATTTGCATTTACCCTTATCATTGCGATATAAACAAATGAAAGCACAAATGACATCAGCGCCGAAACATTTTCTCCCGAGATCATATCCGACACGTCCGAAAGTCTTATTATATTCTCGCCCAGGCTTCCCGACTTCCTTTCTTCAAAAAACGACGGTTTAAGTCTAAGCAGTCTTATGATAAGCGCCCCCTGAAGATTTGCGCTTATTACAAGCGGAATATTGGCCGAAACAACGCCTTTAAACACATTTACAACAAACATACTTATTGCCAGTCCAAGCAGGAATGCCGTTATTGAGTCAACATATTTTCCGGAACCCGATGGGATTAGGCTTTGGAATATATGATGCTGCATTTGTGCGTATAATACCGAAAATAAAGTTACAAGTGCTGCCGCAGCCAACATCAGTAAATATTCGCGTTTTCTCACACAGGAGAGCATATATTTGATCAGACCCGCCTTTGTTACCCGTCCGTTTTTTAAACCTTTATAAAAGCAAATGCCCGTTGTGTCAAATTCGTCTGCATTTTCCCCGGTTATCCTTTTGCGCTTTTTCCCGTCATAATAATAACAAGTACCTTTGAAACCGGGCAGCACCGCCTTATATTCGCCGTTATGCCGCACCATAAGCGGCAGCATATTGTCCGTATACCACTCGCCGCTTAATTCGACAAATCTGAAAGACAAACCAAGTTCGTTTACTGCTTCTGTAAATTGCTGTCTCAGCGTATTGGCTTTTACGCGGTAATCGTACCCCAGATACCTTAAAATAACTTCAATTTCGCTGTTGTTATCGGACGAAGCGGAATTTAATATTTTAAAGTATGCCTCGTTAACGTATTCGGTTTGTCTGTAGTTGCGTTCATCTTTCTCCGACATCTTTATCCCTCTTTTATAAGCCGTGCATATATGCCGTTTTGTTCCAAAAGGCTTTTATGTGTGCCTCTTTCCGCAATTCCGCCATCCTTGAAAACAAGTATCTCATCACAGTTTCTTACCGTGTTAAGTCTGTGTGCTATTATAATAAGCGTTATGCCAAGCGACATAATGTTTTTCATTATCTCAGCTTCCGTATTTGCATCAAGCGCGCTTGTTGCCTCGTCAAGCACAAGTATTTCGGGGCTGCGTACAAGTGCCCGCGCTATTTCAAAGCGCTGTCTTTGTCCACCCGAAAAGTTTGCGCCGCTCTCGGTTATTTTTTCGTAATAGGCGCCTTTTCTGGCAATTATATCATTATGTATACAGGCTGTTTTGCAGGCACGCACCACATCTTCATATTCGACATTTTTATTCCACATAGCGATATTGTCAAATACCGTTCCTTCATACATTATTACGGATTGACTGACAACGGCGATCTTTGAATAAAAATTGCTTTTATGTATATCTTTTTTCTCCGCATCACCGTAGTATATATGACCCACGGTCTCGGAAAAAAGGCCCGCTATCATCTTTGCAACGGTGCTTTTGCCGCCGCCGCTTTCACCCGTAAGTGCCACACTTTTACCCTTTTTTATTTCAAAGGAAATATCCGTGACCGCATTTTTTTCGGAGCCGCCGTAGGTATAAGCGACATTTTCAAGCCTTATATCATTGCCCATTGTTTTTGTTTGCTCAATGTTTTCGGGCAGGAAAATATCCTCGTTGTCATAGCGCATTGTATCGTCGGTCCTGTTATAGATACTTTTAAGGTCAAATATGGCGGAAACGGAGTTTATAAATGCGCCTATCGGCACAAGAAACGCCGAAAACATACCCATTAGACCAACGGTAACGCCTATGGAAAACTCCCCATTCAGCACACGGAAAGTACCCGTCAGCAGTATTGCCGCCGAAACTGCAAAATTGACCGTTTCAAACGCGGCGGAAGAATACAGCTTTATTATTTCGCGCTGTATACGGGGCTGTGTACACATTGCCGCCGTACCTGTAAGTCTGACAAAAATCGACTCTTCGCAGGCAGATGATTTTATGGTATCCATCATATCTATCGACGATACCAGCGCGCCGTAATACATACCCGTGTTTTTTTTGTTTATTGCAGATACATCGCTCATTTTATTTGAAGATATATAAGAGATGACCGTATTTAATAACACCGCCGCAACGCCTATAAGCGCAATAGGCACGTCAAATTTAAAAGCCGCCGCGCAGTACACCGCAACAAGTACGGCTTGAAAGAATATCGGCGACAAATTTTCGCATACAAGCTGTGCCGTTTCAAAACTGCCGAGCTGCCTGTTTGCAAGTTCGCCCGGAGTTCTTTGCATAAAATAAATGATAGGCAGTTTAAGTATCTTTTCCATAAAACCGACACTTAAACTTATATTCATATTTCTTTCTGTTTCGTAAGATGCCTTTTCTTTAATTATCTCTGCAAAAAAGCGCAGGAGCACAACCGCCAGCAGCGCTATGATAAATACCTCAAAGCCCGATGTATCGTTTTCAAGGAGCATTATATCTATATAGGAGGAATTAAAGTACGGAATTATCATACTTGTTACCGTAACGACCGCGCCCAAAAAAGATATTAAAATCAGCGCAGGGAAAAACGGTTTTATTCTGAAATATGTAAAACTTGTCTCTTTTCGTCCTCTCTCGGACTTGAATTCCGCGGTTTTTTCAAACAACATTACTATGCCCGTAAAACTATGGTCAAACTCGTCACAGCTTACCTTTGTACTGCCTATTGCGGGATCGTTTATATAATAATTATTTTTGTCAAAACCCGTAAGCACAACAAAATGACTCATATTCCAGTGAATAATGACAGGCATTGCAAGCATCTTTATACTTTCGGGGTCGGCCTTTAAGACCCTGCATTTAAGGCCGTATTTTTCCGCCGCGGTCTTTATGCCTTTGGCCGTCACGCCGTCCCTTGAAACATGGCAGTCAAGGCGCAGTTGTTCAAGCGACACGCTGTAATTGCCGTAATAGCGTAATATCATTGCAAGCGACGCCGCTCCGCATTCGACATTTTCCATTTGCAATACTTCGGGTACGCTTTTCCTCATTATTCACCACCCCCAAACAGCCATTCAAACGGTGTTTGCTCACCCGTGATTATCGAGCAGTTGCAATATGTACCGAGTTCGGGAGAAATACTCTCACTTGATTTCTGTGACCACGCAAGGCCGCTGTCGTAATCCTCGTTTTCGTCAAGGGCTATCATTACGGTTATGTAAGTTTTGTTTTCATCCAGCATATTGGGAATATTATAAAAATTATACTGTTCAAGCGCTTCTTTTTTTGATATTATATCCGTGCCTATCTCGTGAACATGGCCTTGGATATAACCGTATTTTTCCCTTTTTGCATAGTCGGGAGATATCTGAACGCTGTCGTCTTTATGTATATTGCCTTTTTTTTCGGTTGGCACAAACACTATAACTTTATCTCTGTCAAACATTTTGTCATCTGCAGCGATAAGCGCAACAACATCGCCTCTTTCCAGATAGCTGCCCCTTTGTGCCACAGAAACCACGGTACCGTCTGCGATCGAGCGTACAAAGGGGTTTTGCGAATATTCGTTCCTGTTTTTTTCAATGGCTTTATACTTGTCAAATTATTTTATGTCCTCTGCTATATCATTGGCATACTGCACATTATAACTCAGGTCTCCGAGTGATGACTCATCGGGTATAACGACCAGAACCTCGCCTACCTTGACCTCATCGCCGGGCTGTACATTCACATTTGTTACTATGCCCGAATTAAATGCGCATACGTTTTCCATACCTGCGGAGGAATACAGTACGCCCCCGATATTTACGGATTTTACGACCGTACCGTGAAAAAACCACACCGAAAACAGTTTCAGACCCACAATAAGCAAAGCAGTCATAACAAGGGTGGAAAAAGAAATGCGCGAAAGCCTTTTATCCGTGAAAAATTGTTTTTTAAAGCTGTCAACAGCCTCTTTTCTGAAAAGTTCTTTCATAAAACCAAACCTCACTTTGCAGGTATAAATTTTACCTCCGAGTTACCCCCATCATAATACTCGAAGCTTTCGGGTATCAGGGTCCCGTTTTTTTCAAAATTAAAAGTTTCTCCCTTGCCTTTATAGCCCGATGTATGTATTATCTCCGCAATTTTACGCGGATTGGCGGTATTGTTTTTGACAGCGGTGTCAACTATCATTCTGAACGAGTTATAGCCGTGTGTTTCCCAAGTATCTTCAAACGGACCTGTTTTTTCGGTATATTCGACATATTCGGCATTGCTTTTGTCTACCGAAAAAATATCTGCGATATAAAAATTGTTATACATTTCACTGTGCTCGTTGTACTCCCGCTGGTTATCCATATCGGAGTCGGTTATAACACAGAGATCGGGCATCTCCCTTTTCAGTCTGTACAGCAATTCAAAACCGTCATTCGAGTGAGGCATCATAACCACGCCGTTAATACCGAGATTTTTCCACCGCAGTATTATCCTGTCAAAATAAACGTTAAGTTCGTCGGTGTTGACATAGTCCATAACCCTTGCGAAATCGGCATTTCTGAACCCCTGTGTTTCCTGTCTGGTTATCTTGTCGTTTGCGGTGCATACCGCCAGATTGACATCGGGCATCGTTTCCGCTATCTTCATCAGCAGCTCGCCGATGTCCTCCGTTCTGTAACTCATATAAAAGCACAGATCATCATTTGCTGTCAGCCTGTCGTCATACATACGCCCTGGGCTTATCAGTATTTTCCCCTTTTTTTGCGTGACATAAAGCTGACTTTCCGAAAATTCGGGATTGTCCGAACCCACTATTGCGGTAAGCTGTTTGTCTTTTGTCAATTCTTTTGTCAGCCTTTCCACTTCTTCGTAGGTACCGCTGTTATCATAAAATTCGCATTGTATATCAAAACCGCTGTCCTTGTATTCTTCAAGCACATCTTTATAAGCGCGTTCTATGCCTTTTTCAAAATATGCCTGCTGTTCGCGGCTGTTTTTTAACACGGCTATTTTTATTGTTTTGCTGTTTCCCATTGTGTCCGCCGTGTCTTTGCCTGCCGAACAACCCGTTAAAACTGCAAAGCAAAGAATAAGAGCGGTGATTTTTTTAATTTTCATACCTGTCACCTCTTTTAGGAGAAATGCCGTTTAAGCAGTACAAAAACAGCACCGATGCCGCAATAAACAAAATGCGGTATATGCGGATGCCTGCGCTCGTCACAAAAATATCATCTATCACATTGCATATACCTATTACCAAAGCCGCTGTGCCGATAATGCGTGAACGCCTTATTTTTATACCCTTTGCGGCTTTCAGCCCGCTTGTACCGTAAATAAAATTACATACTGCTTTTACGGCAATATCGGCTACTAATAAGAAAAGCAAAGCCGTACTCAGACTTAAAGCATCCATATCCAGTGCCGTCAACAACGGATATTCTTTCATCCTTTTCGTTATCTCAACGTAAAAGTCGGTTTGTTCAAAAAAGGCTTTTTGGGAAAACACAACGGCTCCTAACCCGCCGATCAATATTGCCCCCAACACTTCAAAAAAACCGACAACAATTATAAGAACAGACAATGTTTTCAATATTTTTTTCTGCATTTTATCACCTTATCCGTTTAACCGCTTTTGAGACCGTCCGAATACCGCTGTCCGATACTTTTGATACAGTCCTTTTACTCTGTATAATTTATAATATTTTACCATAAAAAAAATTAAAGGTCAATGTATTGATATAAAAATATATAAAAATGCAATTATAAAACATTGACTTTTTGTTTTTTATGTGTTATTATTGTAATATAAGTAACATATTGGAAATGTTTTTGAAACATAAACGCAAAGGAGTTGACGGGACGCGATGAAACTGATAATTTCAGACATATAGCAAAACCGTATAACAGTGCGCATTTCAAAGACAGATCATATTTTTTGCACACTCTGCGGGATAATAAAATCTTTATGAGTGTGCTTTTGTTATTTAGACCGGAAAACAAAAAAAAAGAGAGAAAGGGATGATTCTATGCTAAAAAAGGGAAAAAGATTTATTGCGTTTATGCTTGCCCTGACTATCGCCGCACCAAGCGTTGTCTGGGCGGATACCGGGCAAGAGATAGACGTGTCGGCCTTAAGGGTAAGTGAAGCCTTTGCCGCAAAACACCCAAGCGGTGTGTTCGAGGTACTTTCGCCCTACATTATCACGGGCGAAGGCAAAGAGTTTGACTTTTACGTTTTAAGGCGCGGCGGTACGGATGGCGATGCCAGTGTAAACATAAAAGCAATAGAGATCTCCGCAAAATACGGCGATGACTTTATTTTGCAGGAAAAGGATGCGCTCGGTTTTTATCACGACCTGAAAAAGAGCGAGGATAATCCGACGATCCTTGAAACACAAATCGAAAAAAACAAAGATGTCCTGTTCACAACGGACAGACTTGCATCGGGCGCGGGCTTTGAAATATATGCCCTTGATGAAAACGTATCGGGCGCGGCTGTTGAGGTCGAAACAGAAAGCAGCGATCCCGACGATACACAAAACATTGAAGCACCTGCGGTAACAAGCATTGATGAGGCTTTAAAAAATACGGAGGAAGCTCCCGTTACTGCATATTCCGACGATATGGGCGATTATACCTCGGCGCTCCACAAAATGCGTGACGAGGCTTTGGGCAAAACTACGCCTGTAGTTACCGATTCGGCGGAATATACGCTTGACGATTTTTTTGAGCCGCAGAATAAAGAGCAGCTTAAACTTATGAACGATGCAGCGGCTGCATTTGACGGTCTTGCATATACAGTTGACTTTGCAGACGGCGAAGCGTACAAAGTTATCCACGTTAAAGTTACCGACGATGACGAGTACGAGGCGCAGGAGGCAATTTCACTTGCACTGTACGACCCGACCAACGGTGCGGAATTGGGCGACCAATGTACGTCAAATATATATATAAACGATAACGACAATGTAGAGAAATGTGATATTTCTTTTGCGCTTGACAATTATCAGGTATTCTCCGATGCGGACGGTGTTACCGTAACTCTCAAACGCGAGGGCAATGCTAACGATTATGTAAGCGTTTATGTATCCACCCTTGCGGACACCGCCAAAGCAGACGAGGACTATACCCCCGTTATGGGCGATATAATGTTCCTGCCGGGTGAAACGGAAAAGAATATTTATATACCTATATTGAAAGATAAAATTGTAGAAAAACATTTGGATGAGTCTATCGCTTTTGACATTACGGCAGAGACAGAAGACAATGCAAATGTTACCGGCAAAAAGACACATATAGAGATACTTCCGTTTACAAACACCGATAACAAGGCACTTATAAATGTTTACGGTACGGACGAAAGCGGCAATGTTACGACATATTCGGATGATGCTCCCCTGGAGGTTTTTGATGCAAGCTCCAATTATTTTACTATATTGAGTGATTGTTCCAAGTCCTATTCCGAAGACGGTTTCCCCAGCTATTCGGAAAACTGGTGGTCTACGTGGATAAATCGGGATCTGACGGGTGTCGAGTATATTTCCTGGGAATGGAAAAACGATGCAGAGGCATCGAAATATAACAGAAGGCAAAAAAGCACGGTCACTATCGGCGGCTATGCAGTTGAAAAACAATCCACATGGAGCAGCTGGCAATCAGGGTCGATAGACGGCTCAACGCTTAGTTCAAAAGGTCTTCGTAAATCCGACGTTGAATGTAAAATAAGCGTCTATCGTGACTGGGGCAACCCAATGAATCTTCAGGTGCGCAATTTCAGAGCCTATTATACAAGTTTCAGTTTTATTCCCCAAAACCCCGACAAACTGAAATACTATGTATACAAAGGAACCGGCGAAGGCGACCGTATCGATACTATCGAGTTTCTGCCTGCGACCACATCGGTCTCTCAAAGCAACTTTATTAAAAATAATTATTTGAGGGCTTACGGCAATCTCAATGACAACGGCAGAAAATACGGATGCAGCATAAAAAACGTTACCATCACGGGCAACAACAAAAGCATCACAAAGTCTTCGGGTGAAGGTTTTTATGCAGACAGCGATTTTATAAAAAACTATATCTACAACGGCGATCAGTCCAAGAGCAGGCTTACCGCAAAAGCCAATGTTGCAAGGACCGAACGTGTAAACAAAATACATATAGCGGCTTATGAAAACGGTGTTGTAAGGATCGGCGATAAGGTCTATAACAATACCGACCTTTCAAGCAGTGTATGGTACAAGGGCGACAAACTGCGTCTCAGCGTGACCCCGAATCAGGGCTATCACGTTGCAGGCATAACCGCAGGCGGCGTAAACTACAAACAAGGCGAGGATATCTCACTTGCCGATAATATGACGATAGAGGTCAAGTTTGCAAGGGACGATAATTCTGTAAGCATTACCCACGCCTTTGTTTCGGACAACCCCACGGAAACTCTTGCTGAAAACATTGTTCACGGCAAGGTGGCTGCTATCGGTGTTGAGACCGATTATAAGCCTATGTCAAAAGAACAGTTCCTTGATACTGTTTCGGCCGAAGAAAAAGATAAGCTTTTGGTTCCGACATATCAGCAGTATGTTGCCGAAAACGGTCTGGCAGATAAATTCACAAACCAGATACCTCAGCTTTACCTTGAGCTTGCAGGCTATAACGCTTCAAGCACAAACTTTGACTATAAAACAAAATTAAAGGCAGCTGATTACAAACGCCTTATTGCATATTTTGAAAACGGCGGAGTACCGCAGGATGTTATCGACGCGGGATATAAAGCCATATCGGATGAACTGTATAATTGGCTTTGCAGTGAAAAGAATAAATACCAAAACGAATTGGGAACTGCATTCCAATATAAGTACAGTGCCATAAAAGATTGTTATATCACATACAACGGCGTAACAATACAACAGTATTACTATACCAAACTGATGCGTGAATTCTGCGACGCATTGTACAAAGACGGTTTTGCCCATGTTAACAAACAGCAGGCGGATCTGCTTAGCACTATAATGCACAAGCCCACAAATATCGGGCTTTCGGATAAAACAAGCAGAGAAATTTACGCTATGAGTCTGATAAATAACAGCAGCAGTTTTAATGCGGTGAATGAGGATCTGGTACTTGCCGATGCTGTTACCCCCGCATATAATGAATACCTTGAAAAATACAGAAAAGAACACCAAGCAAAAGAAAATGTAAATTACTCGATAGACAACCTTACAACGGGCGATACGGTAAATCTTGTTGCTCAGCTTGAGAACGGATATACCTGTGTATGGGTATATGACGATTCCGCAAAGACCAAAAACGAGAATAAGGATCCTATATACACCGTGCATATCGGCGATTCTTTCAGCTTTGAAGTACAGGATAGAAGTGCGACCGTAAAATACTATTTTGTACCCGTAAACGAAAAGGTACCAAATACTATAATACGCGGACGTATTATAAAGCCTGCGTTTACATTAAGAACTCTCGGCAGCAAACGGGTGGATATAAACGACAGTTCCACCTATAAAGCTTATGAGGGTATGGATGTGACTGTAGGTGCTGTAGGTTCAACATCACAGGAAATAGACGGCAAAAAGTATAATACTTATGCCACAACAGATAAAAACGGTTATTTCGAGATACTTGTTCCCCATGCTATGGCAGGACGTATGACAAACCTCATTATGGCAGACGGAGAAAAGACCTTCGTAAAGCATACGGTCGTAACAGAAAGCGACAAACTTACCGTATATGCTATCCCCTATCAGGATGACAATATATGGGTAGACCGTTTTGAATTCAGCTGCAATGAGGACAGCAAAACAGGTATAGATGTGGTAGATAAAGACATCAGCCTTGAAGCAGACCTTAAAGTTGCCGACGGTTACGGCGTAACAAAGGTAGTTCTCAGAAGCTACACAGCGGGCGGCGACCTTATAAAAGCATGGGAGATGAACCCGCAGGGCAGCTACAAATACAAAACAACATTTAATGCAAAAGAATATTTCAGAGACGGCGGACGCTTGACTATAGAGCCTTACGATGCTTACGGCAGAGGTACGGGTCAGGTAGAGTCCGGCTGTAAATTCTATGAACCCCCGAAGGAAACCAACGTATCTATGCCAAGTATCCCCGAAATGGGCGGTGCAGAGTTTGATGTATTCGGCGGTATCGACCCGTCTATGGATGTGGGCGAACACGAAATGAAACCCGAAAAGTCGGATTACGGCGAAGATAAGTTTGAGCTTGCTATTCTTAGCGGAAGGGTCATCAAAAACGAGATCGCTGCCGCAGAAGAAGGCGGCGAAACGGTATTTTCGGAAGGCACGGCAAGCGAGCGCGTTGCAAGACTTACCGCAACTATTGACCCCTACTCTTCCGTTATTCCTATAACGGCAGGGTCTAAAGGTGAAAACCTGAAATCAAAGCCCGAAGGCTCGGGTAAAGTCAGCGCAAGGGGCGGCAAGCTCGGCTATAGTATCGGCCTTGACCTTGGCTTCTATATACGTCTTGACAAAAAGAGGGATGAGAGCGGCACTGTAAAATACTATTACAGCCAGCTTTATATTCTCTTTGGTGCAAATCTAAATTTATCGAAGGACTTCCAGATATTCTTGGGTCCCGTTCCGTGCTATGTAACAATAGGCGGCGGCATTACAGTCAAGGGTCTTGTGGGTATGGCTCCACAAAAGGGTGTTGATCCCAAAGTCACCTTTGACGGCATTAAGATGGATACCGATGTATTAAGAGAAGGCGGAATGGATGTGGCAGGTCTTATCCTTATCAATCCACGACTTTCGCTTGGTGCAGGTGTAGGCGTGCGCGGTGTATTGTCACTTGGCGTAAGCGGCAAAATGGACCTTAAGATAGTTTACGAGCCGTGGATAGACGGCGCAGGAACCATACATTTCGGCGTAAATATTGATATAGACCTGGCGTTTATACCTATCACATTTGAAATAATCGGTGTAACTCTGGGTATGTTCTACACGGAAGAATACTACAGAAATTCATGGCTCAACTTTGACGAAGCGGTAAACAAAGAAAATTTTGAATACTATGTTAAAAACGGCAGCAAGGTAAAGAGCCTTGCGGACAGCAGCATAGAAGCACGCGGCACAATGGGCGCAATAGCAAGAGGCCACGGCAATACGCTTGAATCACCCGTAAAGACCTTCAGTGATGAGGGTGAAGGCGCATTAAGGGTATTGGCCGAAAACAATGTACGCGGCACTTTGAAGCATCCCAAACCTCAGCTTCTTCATCTTGGCGGCGGCAAGCAGATACTGTTCTATCTCGGCGATGACAGCAGCAGAGCAGATTATGACTGTCAGGCTGTTTACTATGCGCTTTATGACGGCAGCAATTGGGGACAGCCACAGCTTGTAGATGATGACGGTACAACGGATATGGATTTCTCCGCTGTACAGGCAGGCGACAAAGTAATAATCGTTCACAGCGACCTGAATAAACAGTACGGAAATTCCAAACCCGATATACCCGAATATCTCGGCAGTACGGATATGAGCATCTGCGTATTTGACGAAAACGGCAATAAGGGCGATGAAAAACAGCTTACAAAGGCAGACGGCTTTGCAAATACTATGCCTAAGATCGCTTATGACGAAACTACGGGCAGAACACTTATTGCTTATCTTGCAACGGATTACAACGATTCGAGGGCTGATTTTGGATACAAAGATATAACACAGCTTAACCAGTTCCTTAACAACGCTTACAGCACGGTTTGCTATAAGATGCTTGACAGTGAGTTTAGCGAAGTCGGATATTCGCAAAACGAGGCAACTTATCTTGCCTATGAAGATCACTATGGCGAGGGCAGTCTTGATAACCAGCGTTTCGTTCCTCTTGCAGCAAATACGCTAAACATCAACGAAATGACAGCCAACACATATAAAGACAAGGTTTATATAACCTACACTGTCGATAAAGATGGCAATTCGGAAACAAGTGAGGATATGGAGATCTACGCTTCGGTCGTTGACATAAACAACAACTCGTCCGTAGGCCCCGTAAGACTTACAACAAACGATGTTCAGGACAGCAATCCTCAGACGGTAGAGTATGACGGCAAAGTTTATCTCTACTGGAACCAAAACAACGCTATTGTTTATACCGACCTTTGTCTGGCACTCGGCAGCGGCGTAACTCAGACAGACGAGGGCTACACGGCAAGCGATATGGACAACATAAAGCTTGAAGAAAATGCAGAAGCAGCGCAGTCCTTCCGCGTAACTCACGAGCCTAACGGCAGACTTTATCTTACATGGAACGCCCTTGACAATTATACCGAATTGGGCGAAAACGGCGAAGAAACACCTATTGTAAAACGTGTTATCTATATGCGTGTATACGACCCGCATTATTCGGACGAAACATTTACAGACGAAGAGACGGGAGAAACAAGACATACCTATATGGGTGAATGGGGTTCGGCAACAAAATTTGATGTGCCTGACGACAATATGACTATGTATAACGAGCAGACCTTTACCGCGCTTGACAAAGACACCGCAATGTGTGCATTCAGACGCTTCCGCTGGGAAGAAGACGAAAACGGCAATGTTAAAGAGGCGGCAAACTCCGACCTTGTTATCCACAGATACCATGTTGTAAGCTCACTTAAAATAACCGATATGTACAGTGACCCGACATATCCGTTACCGGAGGATGACGCGGTACTTCATATAACGGCTGAAAACGTGGGTGTTCTTCCTTCGGAGAAAGTCACATTCAAAGCAAAATTGACAGACGAAGCGGGTAATGTTACCGACCTTGGCGAAGATGTTGTAAATGCGCATCTTTCCGCTTCGAGCAATGTTGAGGGCACATTTACCTACAAAGTACCCGAAAACGGCGATACTTACAAGTTTACGGTAACGGCTTATGAGGATAATTATACCGAAAAAGCGGCTGTATTTGAAAAATCTTTCGAAAAAGCACCCGTTATCGAGAACATAGCACCCGAATCGACAAGAACCAACAACGCTTATGAGAATATCAAGGCAACATTTATAAACAAGGGCAACAAGGCAACGGGCGAAATGACATTTAAGATAAGCGCGACAAACAACGGTCCGAAAGCTCAGCTTACCGAACTTATCAATAAGTCCGTCGCTTCACTTGAACCCGGCGAAACGGTAAATGTTGACGAAACAGCCGACATAAGTGAATGTTGGGGCACGGGAGATACGCTCAGCCTGTTTGTTACACTTGAAAACGGCGAAGAAGAGCTTTACAGCGACACTTCATACCTTAACCGTATCGATGATACCGATATTGACATTACCGACATTATCATAAACGATAATGACGAAAGTACGGTAGAAGTCAATGCTGGCGAGTCGGCATATCCCAACTTTGAGATAGTACCTTCGGGCGCAGCTTCAACTCATAAGCTGGTTTACAGCATAAGTGACAGCTCCATTGCCGATATAGACCCGTCAAACGGCAGTATTTACGGCAAGAAAGATGGTACGGCAACTATAACGGTTACCGCAATTAAGAAAAATTACAGTATTTTTGTTGACGAGGACAACGACAACTATGACAGCGCAGGCAATCTGGTACTCTTTGACAAAGACGGCGTAGCAGGCGATATAGAGCTTGATACAAGCGGCGAAAAGACTGTTATGACCAAGCAGCTGCAAATCAAAGTGTCGGGTACACTTCCTGAAACAACAGAAACAACTACCGATAACACCACAGAAACAACTACCGATAACACCACAGAAACAACGACCAAGTCTTCTTCCAACAGAAGTTCTGGCGGCGGTGGCGGCGGAAGCAGCTCAAGAACTGCAAGCAAGACCACCGAAGCAACAACCGAAATCACCACAGCCAATACCGAAGAAAGCAGCGAAACAACATCGGAAACTATCGTATCCGACGATTATGACGGCTTTGTTGATGTTAAGGATATGTGGTGTGAGGAGATAGTCAATACTCTCCGCTCTCTCGGTCTTGTAAACGGCAGAACAGAAGATATGTTTGCACCAAACGACAATTTAACAAGGGCAGAACTTGTACAGCTGCTTGCAAATATAAGCGGCGCAGACCTTTCAGCTTATAAAGACAGCGCAGCCAAATTTACGGATGTTAACGAAAACGCATGGTATTATGCGGCTGTTATGTGGGCAGAAGACAACAATATCGTTTACGGTATCGGCAACGATATGTTCGCACCCGATATAAGCATAACAAGGGAAGACACGGCAGCGATAATTTACAGATATCTCGGCAGCGAAGCATCGGGCAGCAGCAGTTTCTCGGACAGAAACGATATAAGCGGTTATGCTTTGGATGCTGTTGATACGCTTTCGGCACAGGGTATTATAAACGGCTATCCCGATAATACTTTCAGGCCTAAAAATACGATCACAAGGGCTGAAGCGGCGGCTATACTCTATGGTGTAAACGAAAAGTAATTAATGTTATATTCTTATAACAAAAAAATACGGAGCGGTCTCGCCGACCGCTCCCAAACGAAAGGAAATCGATCATTATGGATAATAAAGATATTTTAAAGGATACTAAAGATATTTTAAAGGAAAATCAGAGCGAATTTGAAGAGATCAAAACTGACGAACTTGATCAAATAGCGGGCGGTTCAACATATTCACAGGACGGAGAATGGGTGATAAATAATAATGATCCTAACTGAGAGATGATAATGTTAAAATCAAATAAGTAATAAAGCGGCCGTTTTCCAACCACGTAAGGGCGGAAAACGGCCGCGTCTTTTTTTAAACTAGTTAGCATTTACGAAATTTGTTTCCCAAAACTTTCACAAAGTTTCGCGCGGTTTGTTGTCGTTTATCCATAAAAGCCAAAAATCAAGATGTAAAGTGTGTAAATTTTCTTGAAAATATTGTGATTATTTTGTGATTTGTGTTATAGCTAAAAAAAACACTTGATATTTCACAGTTTCTCGGCTATAATAATATTAGATATTAAATTAGCCGAAACGAGGTGCCCCTATGTATATAAAAAGACACGCAGAAAAGACCATATCAGCTTTATCAAAAATGTTTGGTGCAGTTATGGTAACAGGCCCGAGGCAAGTCGGAAAAACAACTATGCTCAAGAAAACCATAAAAAATACGGACTACGTTACCCTTGACGATCCTATAATAAGAATGTCCGCGCAGGAAAACAGCAACACCTTTTTAAAGGACAATCCCCCGCCCGTTTTTATTGATGAGATACAGTATGCACCCAATCTGTTTCCGTATATCAAAATACATATTGACAGCAATAATGATAAAGGGCAGTTTTATATGTCGGGTTCACAACAGTTCAAGCTGATGAAAAATGTGAGCGAATCTCTTGCGGGCAGGATGGACATAGTCAATCTTCTTGGATTATCATTAAGAGAAAAATACGGCTGTGACTTTGACAAGTCGTTTATACCTACGGATGATTATTTATCGGAAAGACGAAAGAATTTAAAAGAAATTACTTATGATGAAGTATGGAAAAATATCCATCGCGGCAGTATGCCCGCACTATGGAGCAACAAAGACTACGATTGGCAGATGTTTTACAGTTCTTATGTAAGAACATATATTGAAAGAGATGTCAGAGAATTGACACAAGTGGGCGATGAAAACAAATTTATACAATTTATGACCGTGGTCGCCGCAAGCACAGGGCAGCTTGTAAATCTTTCTTCTATGGCACGGGATGTTGGAATAAGTCAGCCGACAGCCGAAAGGTGGCTCTCCATTTTGCAAGCCTCAAATATTGTTTACCTTTTAAAACCATACTCAAAAAACATTACAAAAAGAACCGTTAAAACGCCGAAATTATATTTCCTCGATACAGGGCTTGCCGCATATATAACACGGTGGAACAGCCACGATACACTTAAAAGCGGTGCAATGGCAGGAGCGTTTTTTGAAAGCTTTGTTATTGGTGAGATAATAAAAAGCTACTATAATAACGGTATCACGGAACCGCCGCTGTATTTTTACAGGGATAAGGATATGAATGAAATAGATCTTCTTATTGAGGAAAACAATACCCTGTATCCCATAGAAATAAAAAAACACGCCGACCCTACAAAAAAGGATGCGGCGGCGTTTAAGCTGCTTGATAAACTTCCCGGAGTCTCACGAGGACAAGGCGGCGTTGTTTGTATGTATGATAAACTCATCTCTCTTAATGACACGGACAAGGTGATACCTGTAAACTATATATAGTTTTAAACTTTTGTGCACATTCCGATGTTGATATAAGCACCAAAGTCCAACAGTTTTTAGGGAACTTTTTTTAAAAATAATCAAATGAAAAGTTCCCTAAAAATAAATAGAGCAGTCATAATATTATGTTGTCAATATTTTTTTCTAAAGCTGTCAATTATCAAACAAATAATCAAAATCGGAATACCCGCCCAAGGCACAACGCAGACTAAAATTGCAAAGAACAGAGTAAGGCAGCCGTCGCCTCCTCCACCCGAACCGGAGGTCGTAACTTTGTATGCGTAATAATCATCCAATTTAGACATAACATACACCCCCATAAATGAAAAAGTAATCATCTTTTTTCGAATAACAATTTTGTTGTTTCTATTAAGCCTTTGTGTTTAAGAACTCTCGGTTCAAAGCCTATCAGATTATACACAAGCTGCATTACAAGTCCTGCACCGAATGTGCTTAACAATGTTCCGATTCCAACCTTTCCGCCGAGGAGCCAACCGAAGAAAAGAACGGTTGCCCACAGCAGCACTTCAACAATGCCGATAGGAAGTTTGGACAATCTTTTTCCCAAACCTATCAAAATCGCATCGTGCGGACCGCAGCACTGTTCCGCACACATATATATCCACATCCCTAAACAGCAGCATATACAAAATCTTCGCCGAGTCACTTATCTTGTTATACCTCGGTTCATCCATAATGATATTGGGCATTTGGTAAAACCTTATGCCCTCACTTTTTCCATAAAAATAATAATTCTCCGGTTTTGTTGTCTTAAACATATAGATTTCCTCTCAAAAATATATAGAAAAAAATGTACTGTATTGCCACACCCTATTTTATACCCCATTAAAATGATGCTCATATGTGGTAACCCTTCTTTATATCAAGGTTTTATACCCCGGTTTATACCCCATTTTATACCCCACTTTAATTAAAAAATGGAGATATTTGATAAAATCACATAACATCGGATGAGACCTGATAAAGTGGTAAAAGGTACAGAACAAGCGGTTTTGAGCATAGAAAAAGGCTCTCTGTGTAATCACACAAAGAGCCTTAAAATTAAATGCGGATAACAGGACTGCATATAACATCAGCTCAAATTGGGCGTTTCCTCTATCCTGACTACCGTTTTGACTTCCACTTTTAAATGTCAATATTTACACTATCCATTGCCTGTTTTTTGGTGTCCATCAGGCAATGGCCATATAAGCTCATAGTAAGGTTGAAATTACTGTGACCCAAAATCTCCTGCAGGGTTTTCGGGTTCATTCCGCTTTCTATTGCTCTTGTAGCAAAGGTCACTCTGAAAGCGTGCATTTTGAAATGCTCTATGTTTACATCCTTACAAATACGCTTTATTTCTCTGTCGATCGGCGTTGCCATAAGCAGCTTTCTGCCGACTGATTTGAATACCAACTCGTTTTTGCCCGCCGCTTTTCCGTCAAGCAGCGTATTAAGGTTTTTCTGTTCAGCTATGACCGACTTTATTTTATCGTTCATAGGAATTGTGCGCCTGCCGGATTCCGTTTTTGCGCTTTCTCCGACAATATACGCTCCTGTTTCGGTTCTTGTTATAGTACGCTCTACGTGAATAACATTTCCTTTTATATCGGAATTCATCAGCGCACCTATTTCCCCGATCCTCATACCGGTCAGTATTGCGATTTTGAAAATGTTGTTGTAATAACTGTTTTTACATCTTTCGGCTGCAAAGAATTTTTTCTGCTCATCAAGAGATAATGCCCTGTGATGCGTATTTCTCGCCTTCTCCTCTGTCCGCTTAAGATTGTTCAAAAGTTCGCAGGGATTGTAGTCGATAATACGCTCTTTTTTTGCATCGGAAAATATGTGTTTCAGGAGCGAAAGATAATCGTTTACGGTCTGTGTTTTCCTGTCCTCTTTTAAGGCAGCCTGCAATGTTCGCAAATCGTCTATCGTGACCTGCTTTATCTTCATTTTTCCGAAATCCAAGGAAAGCGACGGTATGCGTATCTTCTTTAAAATATCGAAGATTTTGCCTTGTGTTCGCAGCGTTGCTTCCGACACCGTGCCTTGTCTGCCTATCAGCCAGCGGTCATAGTATTCCTCGACCGTGGGATTACAGCGTGCTTCTATGCCTTTGGCAAGCTCTGCTCGCTTTTCCTGTTCTCTTTCACACAATTCTTTGCTGTTTTTTCCGTAGACAACGTACTTTTTTCCGTTAAGTCTGAATGATTTTTGATAACGCCCGTCTGCTCGTTTTTTCGCCATAAGATCCTCCTGTTTCTCAAGTAAACTTGTATTAGTTATCGGATTTTATGGTGACAACACTGATCAAAAGGATACCAAAAATAATTTTACACATTTGCTTAACGGCTCTGATTGCTATTTCCCTCCTTTCAGTCGGAAGAATACGCATGGTCGCCTACAAATGCGCCGCCTTAGGCTAAAATTATTTTTGCTTTTTTGAATTATTCAGTGTTTTTAAGTCCAAGCCATTTATCGCCAGCATATCTCATCATTTATGTAATTGGTGTAATTTCATTATACACCGCGCGGGATAAATGGTCAAGGACGAAATTCCTTAAGCCGATACGGAATCTATGTATTCCCTTATCTTGTCGGCATTCCATAACACTCTTCTTCCGATAACAATACGGCTTTGAGCCGACATACCTATCTCAACAGCCGTTGCTCTCCCGCAGGATAAGACCTGCATAAGCTCCGGTGTTGATAAGGCCATTTTTTCGTTAAGCGGTATCGAATTGGTGTTTGTTGTTGCATCCATAGTGTTTCCTCCTCTTTTAATATGATAATTTCCCCCGTAAGTTTCAAAGCTTAAAAATCGTAATGTTTTTCGTTAGCTTGATATAAAAGCGACATTTGTTTTCGGCTCTTTAACTCACTACCTATATTTTACCATTAAATGCTAACCCATCTGTTAGCATTTACGAAATTTATTTTTGAAACATTCACAAAGTTTCACGCAGTTTATTGGCGTTTATCCATAAAACTCAAAAATCAAGATGTAAAGTGTGTAAAATTTCTTGAAAATAATGTGATTATTTTGTAATTTCTGCTCGCCCCCCTTTCCCCATAACGAACCTGCTCATTTTTGAGCGGGTTGAAATATAAGGCTCCGTGAAGTAACAAGAGTGTATTTTTTCACTATCAGGGCTTGACATTTACATAAATATAACTTATACTTGAAATAATAATACTGAACGATATTTCAGAGAAAAATATTTCAGAAAGGTGATGTGCTATGTTTATCGGTCGTCAAACGGAATTGCAAAAAATCAATGAAGAGCTGTCAAACTTACAAAAAAAAACCGCCATACTCATTTACGGCAAACGCAGGGTCGGTAAATCGACACTTATAAAAGAGGCCGCAAAAAAATTTGACGGTGTAGTTATAAATCATTTATGCGTAACAAGTACGTTTGAGGGCAATATGGAACTTATATACAGAAGTGTTTCGGAGGCACTCTCTCTTCCAAATATACACTTTGATTCCCTCTTTGATATGATGGAATACTTAAAGACCTTGGATAAAAAAATTCTTCTTATTATTGACGAGTACCCATACTTAAAGCAAACCAAAAAGAAAAACGAAGTGGATTCGTATATGCAGTCAGTCATTGATAAACTGCCAGAAAACGTAAAAATCATTTTATGCGGCTCGTATATAACCGTTATGAAAGAGCTTTTGGAGGAAAGCAATCCCCTTTTCGGAAGATTTTCTTTGATTGAGCACATAAGAGATTTCGATTATTACGAAGCATCATTGTTTTATCCCGAGCTTTCGGTCAGAGATAAAATCGCCTTCTATGCCGTTTTTGGCGGCAGCCCTTATGTACTCGAAAACCTTGACGCAAAATTAAGCATTCGCGATAATATTCTGCGATGCCTTCTCCCTGAAACGGGGTTGATACGTTCTCATATTGAGAATGTAATGTTAAAAGAGATACGCAAGTCTTTTGACGCAAGGATACTTGAAATACTCGGCAACGGCAAGAAAAGATATACCGAGATAAGGGACAAGCTCGGGAGCCAAGAGACAGGCCTGCTTGACAAACAGCTGAAAATTTTGCTTGATATGGAGACCATTCAGAAAACCGAGCCGATAAACAGGCGTAACGATAGCAAAAAGCAATTTTATGAGATCGTTGATAATCTGATGAGATTTTATTTTACATTTATATTCGGCCGTGCCGGTAACATTATCAGAATCGGTGAAGAACAGTTTTACGGAAGGAATATCGAAACAATACTTGACCAATATATCAGCAGGCGCCTGGAAGGAATTACCTTGCAATATTTTCACAGGATGTCCCTGCTCGGAAAATATCCCGATATAGAAGATTTCGGGGGTTATTGGTATGATGATCCCCAAACAAAAACAAACGGGGAATTTGACTGTGTTATCAAACGCACGGGCGAACATTTTGATTTTTATGAATGCAAATATTTTGACAGGCCAATGACCGAAGTGGAATGTCGACAGGAAAAAAGACAACTTGAAAATATAAAAGGAATATCCGTTTCCAATATCGGTTTTGTTTGTACCGGCGGATTTGATTTTGACAGTACCGAAGAATTTATTCTCGTTGACGGCAACGGATTATATTAACGCTATGGGGTCGCAAAAAGCGACCCCACTCTTCATTTTTATGAAAAATTTTATTCTTCCAAATCCCAAGGGTTGATAAGGAACTCTGTTTTCACATTTACACTCTTGCCGTTTATATCCGTGAATGGAATTTTTATTATGTTGGAACGCTCTTTGTCCACTATCCCCATTCGGTCATTTAGGTCGGAATTTCTCAATTCTTCTTCCGAATATTTATCCAATAAGGAATAGTCGGCATCCCAAAAGCAAGTGCTGCCGTACTCTCTCAAATCTTCAAACAGGTTCATTGTTTCTTCGATTTCTTCTTCCGAAAAATCGGGATTCTCATCTCGTATTGCATTTAAAACAACGGTACGGTCAGGCTCAGGTATGTTCATAACGGTAGAGCATTCTTCCTCCATATCAAAGTCAGGATCATCGCCGAATATTTCATCCCAATCCTCTTCCGCTATCATATCAATTTCCCCGACCGCTCCGTAAATAATGTGATATAAAATGTACTCCATCGCAAGTGCGGGGACATATTCTTTCTTCGCCTTTAAAAGTTTGTACAGTCCGAAAAAATTATAATTTGCTTTTTCGATAGGATAGTTGTCGGGCAGATATGTCATCGAAATATTTTCCGCAAAATCCATATCGTAAATTAAACTTTCAATATCGACAAGCTCATCAAAACTTTTCGCTGCTAACTCTTCACCGTTTAATTAACCCGTCAATATCAAATTCCAACTCACCTCATCGAGAATGATCTCCCGCATAAGGTCGAGCAATCTTTTGTTTACGAACCGAGTTATTATTTCATTTGCCTTTTCACCTTTAATCTGCGGCGGTAACTTTAACATAATTTTTTCCTCTGCTATACTCTACAATATTTCTATTAAGTCAAAACAAAAAA
>JAEEGL015144300.1_pt1 | contig 24850 bp, 22 predicted proteins | sample 9134231 | NCBI WGS metagenome assembly JAEEGL01 (sample SAMN16246548, study PRJNA631951) | gut metagenome | biome: gut microbiome; feature: rumen; material: fiber-attached | host: Bos | place: Iran: Karaj | collected 2018-10
AAACTCGTCCGTTCCGAGTACGCCTTGTATGCAGTTTCTGTTCGTCAGACCGAGGTTTTGCCCGCGGGTTAGTATCCTCCCCGCATCCGACTTCCTTCAGATTCCGCCTCACGACGGACACCAGATTTGCACGCAAATCCGTCTTCGGCTAACAGTTCCTACTGCCAAGTCTGTAGCGGACTTTCACCGCCAAGTAATCGCGCATGCCGAGCGCACCAACTCTGCGAACCGGGCGTTGACGCGCAACGCGCCTCAACGCCCGGTTCGCATTCGCCGCCCGGAGATCGACAAGCTCGCTTGTCAGGCGGAGTGCGAGCGAATCTTCGCCGAAGGCGAAATTCCGGGTGCGAATTACCGTTACTCAAAGCATTCCCGGGTTTTCGCCGTTTTCGGGGCAAAATCAGCCCAATTATGCCTCTATTGTCGCCTTTGAGCGACAGAGAAAATCTTCAAAAAATCATCAAAATAGATACGAAATTGGGTTTCGGGGGTTTTTACCGGAATTGGACTGGGGAAAGCCCTAAAACTTGAATTGTTCACAATTGGCTGGTAAAAATATTATTGGTTCGACATACAGTCAGATCCTGAATATCAACAGTATTTTTGAAAAGCGTGAAGTGAACTGAGCCGGAAAAGTGACATCTGGGGTATAATGGGCGTACGCATCGCATTTGATCTCAGGCTATATAGGCAAAGATAATAAATGATAGGAGGTCAGCTGAACAGATGGGGCTTACTTTATGTAGCATTCATATTCTTTCAACCGAAATACCTCAAATCCCTGGAATTGATTTCCAATCATTCTCCAAAGGCTGGTTCACCTGTACCAACCTGGACTCATTTGAGGAGGATTATAAACTGGCGCGGAAAATATCAAAAAACACCGATAAGCCAGTCCTGTATTTTTTTGTGTACGACAGTGAGATAGTGTCCTTTGCTTTCCTGATAAGCGGCAGAAAAATAGTGGATTTTTCAACAGATTCTTCTTTTATTCCAAAGGGGATATCCAAAATACCGGAAATCATCGGCGATGCGCAAAAAGGCAGTAAGAAAAAAATATCCGTCATTTTGCAATGCTCCGATGATGAACGGCTAATATCTCTTTTGGAAGAATATTTCGGGCTCAATCTGCTTTTTGATGCGGAATACCTTTCGGAATCCGCAGATATCAAAGTGGAAAAAGGCGATCGGCTTTATCTTGAGTATCTGGAAGAATACAAAAAAATCTGCGGAAAGGGAGCTCCGATCCGGGCGGAACTGGTAAAAGAGTACCACGGTAAAGTTTTCAATCATCATTTTTTAAGTGAAGGATACTGCCCCGAATACTGTTATTTGTTTGGATATGATGCTCCGGATCATTGTGAGCTTCGTCCCGTTTTCTTTTCCGGCGGCGAATTGGTTCCTTGCGTCCTGAAGTCCGAAGACTATGTCGGTCTAAGGCGAATATACCCTACTTGGGTTTCCCGGGAATATGATGGTGAGTCGGACAAGAATTATTACAAGTTTGCTTCTGATGCCCCTGCGGAATTTGCCGGAAGTGAGATTGCGTGCCCGAAAGGATACTATTTTTTAAGTACAGATAACAGAAATCATATCATTTTAACTGATTACAAGCATTTCCTGCTTTTCATGGATCGTACCGGGAATGTCGTATCGCGATGTTCCGTCAAAGGAGATCCGATTGCATTCCGCGACGGTTTCATTTTGACGGAGGGACCGGGAAGTGAATGGGCATTTGAATACAGTCCCACGGATTATGTCAGAATATACAGGTTGCTCTATAAGACTTGATTTTTTAGCGGTTTTTAAACCAATAGGTTGATTTAGTTTGAGATTATAATATATGGGCGTAATCTTGAAAAAGAGAATTTGAAGTAAAATGGAACTTAAAGCATCTAATCTGACATTTTTAGGCAAAACAGAAAAAGAACGCGAACTGGATTTTTGCATACACGGAAAAGTGAGTTTCATTATTGAAGGGGTTGAACTGTCGGATGATACCGATTGGTGTGTGAGTGCTTCGGCGTTCCGCTTTCTGCATTCTCTTTTTGAGAATCACTTTATGGGTGCTGAGGAATTCATGATTCCGCACTGTGGTCATTTTATGGTTCCTTCTTCTGACAGGAAAACAGTTGTAATAATGGGATGCAATTTGGGGATTGATTTTAACATCATTCACGAAGGCGATCTGATAAAAGTGCAAACAGAGAATAACGAAGAGTATTCCGTATCCTTCAATGATTACAGAAACGCAGTCTTGGCTTATGCCGACCAGATAACCGATTTCTACAAATCGAATCCTCCGCGCAAGATAAATGATGCATTTGACAAGGACGTGTTCGGTTTATTTGTAGCGGATTGGAATTCGTTATATAGTAAAGCAAAGGAGAATAATGGTAATAGCACTTTTTGCGCTATTTCCTTTAAAGATTACGACTGTTGCACCGAGAATGATATTTGTGGAGTAGGCGTTGACGGAATATCTCTTAAATCGTTTGATTTCATCAATTTCAGAGAGTGTGCATATAACTTCCGGCAAACCGAAGGAGGAAACGGCAATTGCATTGGTGAAAGAGACATTACTGATTTGTCCTTTACATTTTACACATCTCCAAAACCGATAATGATAAGATTTCTGGAAAAGAACAAAATACATGAATGGCTATCAAAGAATAATACTCTAAAACGATTCATGATTTTTCAAAAGCAAATAATAGACCTTGGATACACAACGCGTGATAATAATGATTTTTACGGCTGTTTCATTTGACCCAACCGACGCCTGACAAAATCGACGCCCCCGCGTGCCGCGGCACGCGGGGGCGTTGAATCATAAATAAACCGTTTAAGCAAGTATCGCACGGTCGCCGGAGAATTCCTCTCCGCTCGCCTCGGAAAAGCGTTTCATCAGGTCCTCGACGGTGAGATTTTTCTTCGCGTCGCCGCTGATATCCAGAATGATCTTTCCGGCGTTCATCATGATCAGCCGGTCGCCGTATTTTATGGCGTCCTTCATATTGTGCGTGATCATCAGGGTGGTGATCTCCTGCGAGCGCACGATCTCTTCGGTCAGCTCCATAACGCGGGCTGCCGTCTTCGGATCGAGGGCGGCGGTATGCTCGTCGAGCAGAAGAATCTTCGGCTTTCGCAGCGTCGCCATAAGAAGCGTCAGCGCCTGACGCTGACCGCCCGAAAGAGTACCCACGCGGGCCGTCAGCCGGTCTTCGAGTCCGAGCCCCAGGGAGGAAAGCCGTTCTTTGAAAGCCGCGCGCTCGCTTTTGCGTATACCGGGAGCGAGCGTCCTTTTTTTGCCGCGACGCGCCGCCAGGGCGAGGTTTTCTTCGATCTGCATACCTGCGCAGGTCCCCTGCATCGGATCCTGATATACCCTCCCCAGGTAGGCGGCTCGCTTGTGCTCCGGAAGGCGGGTGACGTCGATTCCGTCGATCAGGATCTTTCCTCCGTCGGTCAGCCAGGTGCCGCAGACCGCGTTGAGCAGCGTGCTCTTCCCCGCTCCGTTGCCGCCGATGACCGAAACGAACTCTCCGTCGGCAATCTTCAGCGAAAGCCGATCGAGTGCGGTGCGCACGTCGGGCGTGCCCTTGTTGAATATCTTGGTAACTTCGACGAGCTCAAGCATTTTTCCCCGCCTCCTTTTTCCTTTCGGCTATTTTTTTCGAAAGATAAGGAACACCGAGGAAGGCCGCGACGACTACCGCCGAGAACATCTTGAGAAAATCGGTGTCAAGGCCGACGAAGATGGTTATCTGGTATACGAGATAGTAGATCACGGCTCCGACGGCGACGCCGGAAAGCTTCAGCGCGAAGTTTGAACCGATATGCTTCACAACGGCTCCGCCTATGACTACGGCGGCCAGACCGATAACCACGGCTCCTCTGCCCATATTGATATCGGTATATCCCTGATACTGGCAGAGCATTGCGCCCGAAAGAGCGACGATGCCGTTGCTCAGCGACAGCCCTATTATCTTCATCACCCCGGTGTTTATCCCCTGCGCGCGGCTCATGGCGGCGTTGTTTCCGGTGGCTCGCACGGCGGCTCCGAGCTCGGTGCCGAAAAAGAGATAAAGCAGCCCTATAAGGACGGCGCAAAAAGCGAGCAGGACAAAGATCGCCCCGGTGTTGTCAAGCTGAGTCAGAAGAACGGGATTGTTTCTTGACGAAAGCGAAAGGTTCGCGCGCCCCAGAATTTTGAGATTGACCGACCAGAGCGCCATCTGGGTCAGGATACCCGACAGTATATCGGGTATCCCGAGGCAAATATGTATCAGTCCGGTCACAAGTCCGGCGCAGAGCCCGGCGGCAAAGGCGCAAAGTACGGCGATCCAGGGAGATACCCCGGCAAGTATCAGCACGGTACATACCGCCGCGCCGGTGCACAGACTGCCGTCGACGGTAAGATCGGCGATCCCGAGGATCTTGTACGTTATATAGACCCCTATCGCCATCAGTCCCCAGACGAGTCCCTGAGCGGCGGCTCCGGGGAGAGATCCCAACAGTTCAAGCATAACGGTAGTAGCTTTCTCTTATTTCAGTTCTTCGTATCCGGCGGGAACGGTCAAACCGAGCTCGTCGCACATCGCCTTCGAATACTGCTTGGTGGCGGTGGTGTATTCAACCGGCATTTTGGAAATATCCGCCTCGCCCTTGAGGATCTTCGCGGCCATCTTGCCGGTCGTTACGCCGAGATCGTAATAGCTGATCGAAAGGGTGGCGACTCCGCATCCCTTGCATATTCCGGCTTCGCCGGCGATGACCGGAGTCTTGGTGTTCTTCACGATATTGCCGATCGTTTCGACGCAGGTCGCTGCGGTGTTGTCGGTCGGTATGTAAAGAACGTCGCATTCGGAGCAGGCTTTCGTCGTTACGGCTGCCACGTCGTTTGAATCGGCGAAGGAATAGAGGACCGCTTCGATATTATCGGCGCGCAGATACTCGCTCACCTTGTTGACCTGGTAGATCGAATTGGCCTCCGCCGAGCAGTAGAGAAGTCCGACCTTCTTCGCTTCCGGGAACCATTCCTTAACCATTGCCGCCTGCTGATCGAGAGGAGCAAGGTCGGAGGTGCCCGATACGTTTCCGCCGACGGTGCCGTTGAAGTTTTCGAGCCCGAGAGCGGTGCCGTATTCGGTGATAGACGTGCCGAGGATCGGGATGGTCTCGGTGGCGTTGTAGGCGGCCTGAAGTGCGGGAGTGGCGTTGGCCATGATCAGGTCGTACTTTTTGGAGACGAAGGAGTTGATCTGCGTCACGCAGACGTTTGATTCGCCCGCGGCGTTCTGAACGTCGAAGGTGACGGCGTCGCCGAGTTCCTCTCTGAGCGCGTCCTGGAATCCCTGCGTCGCCGCGTCAAGCGCAACGTGCGGCGCAAGCTGGCAGATACCGACGGTATAGGTCGTCTTTTTTCCGCAGGAATTCATCCCGGCGATCACGGGCAGCAAAAGAACCGCCGCAAGGACGAGAGCAATGGTTTTCTTTTTCATTTTATAGGTTCCCCCTTATAAATAATTTTGCTGTGTTATAAGAAAATAAAACGCCGTACGGACTTGCTTGTCCGTACGGCTTTATAATACCGGAAATCCTCCGGTTACCGTTCAGGCATCACAAATCACTTTCACCTTTCAGCAAAAAAGTAAAAGTAATAAAAGTATGCGAATGAACGGCAGGAATTCGTCATTTTTTTCGCCTGATTTCTCAAGAATGGAATAATTATACCACTGCCGGAGCGATCTGTCAATAAAAAACTGAAAAAAATTCGAAAAAAGCGATATTATCTGATTGTAGACGGGATAAGCGACGCGAAGGAAGACGGATCCGAATCACTTCCGTTTCCAATGCCGAAGGCTGAAAGCGCGAGCACTATCTGGGACAGTCCGTAGCCGGATTCCGGGTCGTCGGAAAAAATATCGCGGCACTCAAGATCCTTCTGATCATCGTCAAATCCGGTATCGAAGGATTCGAGCGTAAACGTCAGTTTGCCCGACTGCCCTCCCAGGGCAGACGCAAGGCCGCCGAGTCCCGGTATGGAAGCCGACTCGAACACGATCTTTTTACCGCCCTCTGATGAAGTGAAGGACACCGCCTCGCTGCCGTTGATATACAGTCCCCATCTGAAAACGCCGCCTTCGGTGCGGGTCTCGTCGGAAGTCTTCTTTATTTCCACGCTTCCGTACGTCCCCTCTTCGCCGGAGCCGATGAAGCTGATCCTGGCGATATCGTTTCCGTCCTCGGTTCTGCGGTCGAACACCAGAACGGGCGTCACGGCGCCGTCCTCGCTTTCCCTGACGCCGAAGGTGGCGCCGAGAAGAAGCTTCGTTTCGTGATCGACGACAAGTACCGCCTCGGCGGCGCTCTCCGAACCCTCGGCCGACGCGAGTTTTTCTTTGATCTGAGCGATCGCCTTTTCGGCTTCTTCAGGAAGTCCCGCAAGCTTTTCCTTTATTTCGTCCGGGACCGAATCGGGAACGGTAAAAGCGTCTTCTCCGGATACAGCGTCGGATGCGCGGTCGACGGCGTCGTTCAGAAGTTCTTTAACAAGTTCGCAGGAAAGGGTGAGTGTGATTACGTCGCCGGTTGCGGTTACGTCATTCGCCGGAGCGCCTTCGCGGACGCCGCCTTCGATGAGAACGACCGTCTTCCCTTCCTCGACGGCGGCGAATCTGCCGTCGGAGAGAATCTTCTCGCGGATCGCGGACGCCTTTTCGGATATCTTTTCTCCGATTTTAAAATCGTCGAAAGCCGAAACTATCTTTTCTTTCTGTTCGTCACTGATCTCAAAGCCGGAAAGTCCGTCCGCCGGAAGCTCCTTCGAAAGCTTTTCGCGCAGATCCGAAACGTTGACGTAATACGCGCCGTCCAGTATGTTCGAGGTGAGAACGATGCGGCCGTCGGGAACGATATAGATTCCGATAGACGTGAACGCCGAACCGAATCCGATCTTCGCCGTGAGTTTTTTATATCCCGCGCCGCTGTCCGACGGAAGCGAAACGGCGGACAGGAGCGGCTTTTCGTCAGCCGACAGCGGAACTATCTGACCGAAGAGTTCACGCGCCTTGGCTTCTTCGGCGGCAGCTTCGTCATTCTTTTTTCCGCAGGACGCCAGCGCCGACAAAACGAGGACGGCGGCAAGAACAAGGGCGGCAAATCTGATTTTTTTCATCTTATTTCCTCTCTTCCTTCTCTTTTGAGTCTGAAATCGACCGACCGGCGCAGATAGCAGAGATATTCTTCGTCGCTGCACATCGCCTTGCCTTCCGCGTCGGATAGCTTGGCGACCGGTCTGCCGTTTACGTACTGGAGTTTGATTACGATATTAAGCGGGGCTTCGCACGTGTCGTTGGACACGTAGGTCCCGATACCGAAGCTGACTTTCGTCCTGCCCCGGAAATGTTCCCAGAGTTTCTGCGCTCGGTCGAAATCCAGACTGTCGCTGAACAGAAGCAGCTTGGTCTTCGGATCGATACCGTATTTTTCGTAGTGCGAGATGATCTTCTCGCCCCAGAGATAGGGGTCTCCGCTGTCGTGGCGGACGCCCGTGTAGTTGTTCGAATTCGCCCTGTCGAAATCGAGAAGGAACAGATCGGTGGTGACGGTGTCGGTCAGCGCCGTTCCGTTGTCCCCCCTGTACTCGTCGTACCAGTCGGCAAGCGCGAAATGATTCGTATACGCCAGCGGGATCGAATCGATCCCCTGGTACATCTGTACGAATTCGTGAGCGTAAGTTCCTATGGGAGTAAGTTTGTATTTTTTTGCAAGATAAACGTTCGAAGTACCGACCATATTGCGGTTTATCAGCTCGGTCGCCATCCGTCTCACGACCTCGTCCTCCCACTCGGCGGAAAGACGGCGGCGGCAGCCGAACTCGGCAAACGAAAAGGTGTATCGTCCGCTGTTAAAAGCGTCGATCTTGGCGTCAAGGCGTTCCCGGGCGCTTTTTCTCAGGATCTCGTAATCGTATTTCATCCTGAAATAGACTTCGTTGATTATCTCGAGCAGATATATCTCGAACTGCATCGCTGAGAAAAGCGGGCCGCGCACGGTCACTTTCAGTTCGCCGCCGTCGAGCGAGATATCAACATAATCGCGGATCGGATGCCAGAGGCGCATGAACTCCACGTAGTCGTCCTTTATGAACCTGATGCTTCGCAGATAGTCCAGTTCGTCTTCCGAAAACCGGAGAGCGCAGAGAGCGTCGGTCTGCTCCTCTATCTCCTTTTTCATCTCTTCGGTGAAGACGACTCCCGCGTTTCTGCATCTGAAGCGGTATTCTCCCGTGAGATTTGTATGCTTGTGGAAGATTACCTGGTTCATATTGAATTTATAAAGGTCGGTGTCGAGCAGAGAACGGACCATCGGAGCGTATATCATATCGCGTCCTCCGTCCGGATCACGTCTATCTGACACATTTTCATGGTCGCAAGAGCCGACGCGTGGCTTTCGGGCGTAACTCCGGCGCATGCGTCGGAAACGACGGCAACGTCGGCTTCGGGGAACGCCGCTTTGACGAGCATCGCGTTGGAAACGACGCAGATATCGGTGCACAGTCCGCAAAAAACGATTCTCTTGCTCTTTTTCCCGCCTATCAACCCGGGAAGATCCACCGAACCGAAGGTGTACTTGTCGATGAAACGCACCGAGCGTCCGGGATGATCGCGTTTGTAATCATCAAGCGCGCGTGCGATCTCGGGACGAAGCCTGTGCCCCTCCGTCCCGCGGATGCAGTGCGGGACCGGCAGATACCTTCCCTCCCTGCTCTGCGGATAACTGTCCGCAAAATGCGTGTCTCTCGTCGCGATTATATCCCCGGTCCAGCCGCGTATCAGTTTCTCCGCCGCGGGAACGATACTTACCGCCTCGGGAGTACCGAGAGCGCCGTCGATGAAATCGTTCTGCATATCGACGACGACGAGCATGTTTTTCAATGCCGAAACCTCCTCACTCTGAAATAAAGCACTTTTCTCTGATAAAATACGACGCTGGGCGCGGAACCGGAAGCGAAAGGCCGTAAAGCGCGTCCGAACGCGTCTGCAGTAGGAACTGCCGCTCCGCTCCGGCGCCGGACGGGATGTCCTTTTTTTTTGTCACGATCCCGAGACCGCTCCCGCGCATCTCTCCGACCGTCCGCCTCCCCTCGGGTCCGGCGGCAAGAAGCCTGGAATAGGCGGGAAGCGTCTTAAGGTCCTCGCGCGTCACGCCGAGCATTCCGAACCAGGCGGCGCGGCGCAGTCTTGCCGAGGTGTATTTTTTCGTTGCAGCCGCCGCCTGCATTTCGTCGAATCCGGCAGATTCCGAGGCCGCTCGGCAAAGTCTTCCGGCGACTCCGCCTCCGCATTCGGCACACCCCGAAACGACCGACGGGTCCGCGGTTCTCCAGAACGCGACGGCCGCGTCCGACAGTTTTTCCGAGGAGGCGGGAAAAATTCCTTCGCTTTTCGCTCTCCGTATAACGTCAAGCACGGAGGCGGGAAGTCCATCCGGCTCGCCGCCCGACAGGAATGCGCGCCTTATCGCGCCCGACGACGGAAAATCTCCGTCAGCACGGTCGGACAGATGCCCGTCTCCCGTCCGCTTTACCGGAACAAATCCGATATCGGCAGACAGCCGCCTTGCGGCTCTTATATATTCCACGGCAAGTATATCGTTCGGTCCGAGACGAGGATAGATCTCCGCCGTCCCCGCCGAAGGATCCGGGGCTGGGTTCGGCAACCGGTCGGCTTCGGCGAGAAGAAACCCGGTGTCGCCGCTTTCCGAGCCGAATGCGATCGAATCGCATCCTGCGCGGGAAAGGATGAACACTCCGGCGCGCGCGAAGTTTTCGGCGCTTGACGCCGACCAGGGAAACGGAAGCTCGAGAACGGCGTCGGCTCCGCATAATACCGCGCATTCGGCGCGCTTATGCGCCGGCAGGATCGCCGGCTCACCGCGCTGCACCCAGTTTCCCGACATCACGCAGACGACGCGCGCCCCGCTTTTTTTCATCCTGTCGATCAGAAACCGGTGCCCGTTGTGGAAGGGATTGAATTCGGCGACGATTCCGACGGTCATCATTTCTTTTTAAGCTCCTCAAGCAGCCCCACGGTGTCGTCTCCGATTTCCTCCCTGCCTCCCGAGTATCTCGCCTTCGCGTAAACGTCGAAAAGGAGGTGCTCGTTTTCTTCCGAAGCGAGCTTCCGGTCGAGATCGAACGGGGTCATATCCGGCTTCATTCTGAAACCTTCCTTGATCCTTCCGATCATATAATCTATGAAAATGTATCTGACCCGTTCGGCGTTGGATTCCTGATCCTGCCAGTAGAGGGGATTGTAAAGCTTCGTTTTTTTCTTCTTTCCTCTGCGGCGCTCCCGGAAAACGAAGTCCCTTTCGTCGTCTCCGTACCCGCGCATCCTGTCGAGTCCCAGAGCGTGAACTATTTTTTTCCCGAGTCGCGACATGCGCTCGCCGATTCTGTCGGTTATCTTCCTCAGGAATTTCGTGATCTTTTCGGTCGTTCTCCGGTCGAACATGCGACGCAGCGAGCGGTATCCGAGAAGCAGCGACCCGGCAAACAGGAAAAACGAAGGTATCTGTACCGAATAGACTCCGAGGGAAGACGAAAAGGCGACGGCGGAAGAAGTCAAAACAAACGCGTAAAAAACGGTAAGCAGCACTCTCGGTATCGAAAAACCCGAGCTGTACGCCAGATACCGGTATACTTTTTTAATTGCTTTGATCATTGCTCAGTCCGCCCATTCCTCGTCGGAGGAATTGAGAATTATGTTCCGCACGCTGTTTCCCATTCGGGAAAGAGTGGCGAGCAGCTCGTCCGTCCTTCCCGACGGACAAAGCGATATCGAAACGATCTCGCAGTCACGTGTGCCTTCCTCGATCGCCTCCGAAAGAAGCATCGGATATGACGCGCCGTCCTCGAAAAACAGTTCGGCCATGGCCCGGAAGATCGAGAGCATGTGCTCCTGCCCGCCGGCGGGAGGAAATCTCAGCGCCATCGATCCGTCCGACTGACGGCAGTTGCAGAAGAATCCGGCGGAAAAACCGCCGTAGATCGCCTCCCGGATGAGAGCGGACGCGTACGACAGCCCGACTTCAAGCCGCCTTGAATAAACGATTCCGTCGATCCCGCTGTCGCGTTCGAGGTGAAAATCCATAAAGACGAGAAGGCGTCGGTCGGCGCAGAAATCACGGGCGTTGACCTTGAGCGGCACCGACGACGTTCCGGCAAACCAGGTCCTGGCGCTCGCCTTGAAGTTGATCGACGAAACGCTGTCGCCGAACCGGTAGTCGCGCACTCCGGCAATGGAAAACGGATCGGAGAAAAGATGCCTTGCGCTTCTTTCGTCTCCCTGCATCCTTCCGGCCGCCTCGATCACCGCCGAAACCGGCACGGGACGCGGAAAAACGTGTATCGACGCCGGGCTCTCAAACCAGTATTCGCCGATCCTCGTGGGCGATGAGGCGCTCTGGAGAGCATAAAAGCCGCGTTTTCTGCACTCTATCCTGTGACGGCGTCTGATCCTCATATAAGGCCAAAGGGAAAACCTCTCGGTCATATACTGCATGCCGTCTTTTTTCGGCGGCTCGAATCCGCTGATCCGCAGCTCGTTGAAAAGATACGCCTCGACGGTGACTCCGAACATCGGGAAAAACCGTCTGTTCGTCACCGTTTCGTGAAGCTCAGTCATCTCGCCGGCGTAAACGCCGGGATCGGCAAATTTTCGTTCGAACGTAAGGTTGGGAAGGCGCCTGTCACGCATTCGGCGGTAGACCGATCTGAGGATGAAAAAGGCTGCGACGGCCAGAAGGGCCGCGAGAACGAAAGGCGCCGCCGGAGAGACCAGGAAGGTGAATATCCCTTCGATCACGCGGGTGAAAAATTTTCCGATCGATTCGAAGAAGCCCATCAGATTTCGGAGAAGACCGCCTCTGTCGGCACTCTTACCGAAGACAGCACGTCTTCCGTGACGTTCCTGACCGCGTCGGTCTTGATCCTTGCCGCCGATTCCAGCAGTATTCTGTGATCGAGAACCGGATGCGCGGCGCGTTTGATGTCGTCGGGAAGCACGTATCCTCTTCCTGAAAGCGCGGCGAATCCCTTGGAGGCACGGAGCAGCGCGAGCGCGCCGCGCGGGCTGACTCCGAGGGTCACGTGCGGATATTTCCGCGTCGCCTCGCATATTTCGGTTATGTATCCCATAAGCTCACGGCAGACGTATACCGACGGCAGGGCGGCAATCGCCTCCCGGAGCTCGTCTCCGCTTACCGCCGGCTCGAGGGTGTCGAGCGGGCTCGCCTTGTCGAATCTGGCGAGTATCTCGACGCTTTCCTCCCGCGTCGGATAGTCCATGCTGTCCTTCATCAGGAAACGGTCGAGCTGCGCCTCGGGTAGCGGGAAGGTACCCAGCGTTTCGACCGGGTTCTGAGTCGCGACAACCATAAAGGGAGATTTCAGCCGGTAGGTCTTTCCGTCAACCGTCGCCTGGAACTCCTCCATGCATTCAAGCAGACCCGACTGGGTCTTGGGAGTCGCGCGGTTTATCTCGTCGGCGAGAAGTATGTTGGTGAAAACAGGTCCCGGAACGAACTCGAACTCGGATTTCTTTATGTTGAAAAAGTTGATGCCGGTGATATCCGACGGAAGCAGGTCGGGAGTAAACTGTATGCGGCCGAACTCGCAGCCGACAGACGCGGCGAGCGACTTGATGAGCATGGTCTTCCCGGTTCCGGGAACGTCCTCGAGAAGCATGTGCCCTCCGCAGAGGAGCGATACGATGAGACGGTCGACCGTCTCGGATTTTCCGACTATTACTTTCCCTATGTTCTCTTTTATCCTCGAGGCGACCGAGGTAATTATTTCGCCTGAAGCCATTGACTGATCCTCATTTTCTGATTTTTACGAGCTTTTCGCACCCCTCGGCAAGCGCCGCGGCAAGTGCGTCGATTTCTTTTTCGGTATTACGCGCGGAGAGACTGACTCTGACCGTGCAGTCGGCGTCCGCGGGAGAAAGGCCGAATGCAAGCAGCGATCCGCTCAGACGTCTGTTTTTCGACGAACAGGCGGAACCCGCGGAGACGCAAATTCCCTTTGCCGACAGAAATCCAAGCATCACCTGACTTTTGATCCCCGGAAGCGTTACGCTGACGATATACGGAACTCCTTTTTCGGGGGCGTTTATCCTGCATCCCGCGGCGGTTATCCTTTCCCTCGCGTAAAGGCCGAGCCGCGAGAGGGCGCCGGGATCGGCCGCGATTTGTTCTTTTGTCTCGCGAACCGCCGCTGCGAATCCCGCGGAGTAAAGGGTGTTTGAAGTGCCGGATCGAAGTCCGTACTCCTGTCCGCCGCCGTATATCACCGGAGTAAGAGCTTTTCTCGTGAAAACGCTTTCCGAGACGAAAAGAGCTCCGATGCCCTTGGGCCCTCCGATCTTATGGGCGCTGACCGATATCATATCCGCGGATCCGAACGGGAGCTTTTCCCTCATAAAACCCTGGACGGCGTCGCAATGGACGAGAGTCCCGGGCGACAGTTCCCGGACGGCGGCGGCTGCCGAAGCGACGTCGTAAAGCGCTCCCGTTTCGTTGTTGACAAGCATCAGCGAGACCAGCGCGGCTCCTCCGGAAAGCGCCCGGCGCAGTTCGCCGGTATCAAGTTTTCCTCCGCGCGTGGGGATCCTGACGGTTTCGAAACCCTCTTTTTCCGCGCGTTCGGCGCAGGCGGAAACCGACGGATGTTCGGAATCGGTTATTATCACCTTTTTTGAAGGAAAATGCTTCCCGCTGCGCAGCGTACCGAGCAGCGCGAGGTTGTTCGCCTCGCTGCCCGAACCGCAGAAAACAAGCCGGTAATCTCTCCCCGCGCCCGCGCAGTCAAGAATATCCGCCCGGGCCCGTTCGAGAAGCGCCGACGCCTCGGCTCCCGCGGCGTGTACCGACGCCGGATTGGCAAAAACTCCGACGGCGTCTCTCATCGCTTCGACGGCCGCTCCGCAAAGAGGGGTAGAGGCGCTGTTGTCAAGATAAATAAGATCCATAAACGTTATTTGAAGGAAACGTTTTCTGCGATCATGTCGAGATCCTCGAGGTGGCTCTCGAAAAGCTCCGACGTTGCGGTGTACGTCAGAACGTAAAAGCTGTGTGAGTTAATCGTTACGTACTGGCGGAAGCGGTATTCGGTTCCGTCGACCGTTGCGGAATATTCGAAGGACCTGGCCGTCTTTCCGCAAAGAACGGTATCCTTCTTTTCGGACAGTCCGGTAAAGCCCGGAAGCGCGCCCTTGAGCGATTCTTCCGCCTTCGCCTCGTACTCCTCGAGAGTCGTGCAGTCGCTGTCCATCACCATGGCGACGAAGCTGACGTTCGACTGATCGGTCGAAGAATAATACGCGGACGCCGTTCCCGACGAGGAATTGACCACCCACGCCTTGGGAACGTAAAAATTGAAGGAATCGGCGTCGGTCGACGCGGTGATCATGCCGTCCGGCACGTCGGTCTCGCCGCAGCCGAAAACCGAAAGAAGCATGGCGCAGACAAGTGCCGCAAAGATGATTTTTACCGTTTTATTCATTGTTTCGCATCCTTTCCGCAGACACCGACTCTGCCCGCGGCTCTGAGTATTCCGTATTTTCCGCTTTCGTAGGTCAGACCGCCCTGAATATATACCGTGTACGGATCGCGCAGCGGACCGTCCGCCGACAGCTCGACCGACGCGCCCTGCACGAAGCACCCGGCCGCCATAATCACTTCGTCCGAGTATCCAGGCATAGCCCAGGGAGCCGGAGCGACGAAGGAATCCACCGGCGACGCCGACTGTATTCCTCCGCACAGGGCGATCATTTTTTCTCTGTCACGGGTCACGACCGTCTGGATTATATCCGACCGGCGCTCCCGCCAGGACGGATAAACTTCGTATCCCAGCTTTTCAAAGACGTACGCCGCGAAATGAGCCGTTTTAAGCGCCTGAGCGACGGTGTGGGGAGCGTAAAACAGCCCCATAAACATATTTTTATTCTGACCGAGCGTCGCTCCGACCTCTCCTCCCGTCCCGACCGTCGTCAGCCGGTAGGAAGCAAGCTCGACCGCGCGGGGAGTTCCCGTAATATAACCTCCGGTCAGCGCGATGCCGCCTCCCGGGTTTTTGATCAGCGACCCGACGAGAAGATCCGACTCGGGCTCGCGCTCCTCGCAGAACTCCCCGTAGCAGTTGTCGGTGACGAGATAAACGCCGTTTCTTACCGAATGAACGGCGGAATAAAGCCCGCTTATCTCTTCGGCGGTCAGCGTCCGGCGGTTCATATAACCCTTCGAACGCTGTACGAACACGACTTTGACGCGCGGTTCGTTTTTTATTCTTGATAAAATCTCCGGTATATTCAGTTTTCCGTTTTCGAGAGGAATCTCTTCGTATCCGACGCCGAAATCCGCGAGACTTCCGTCCCCGTTTCCTCCGCCGATGCCTATTACGCCGTCAAGCGTATCGTACGGCTTGCCCGAAACCGACAGCATAACGTCCCCCGGGCGCAAAAGGCCGAAAAGGGCGGTTGACAAAGCGTGCGTGCCGTTTACGAAATTGTGTCTGACAAGCGAAGCGCCCGTCCCGAAAACCCGGCTCCAGACAGCGTCCAGGACTTCTCTTCCCCGGTCGTCGTATCCGTAACCCGCCGTCCCGGCAAAGCAGCTGTCGCTGACGCGTTCCTCTCTGAAGGCGTCGAGCACCTTCGCCGTTACTTTTCCCGCCGTTTCGTCGATCGCCGAAAAAACCTCTCCGAGCGCGGCTTCCGCCTCGCGCCCGACCGAAATGATATCGCGTTCAGTCATTTATCTTTCCTTTTTTCTCCCAGAACCGTAAGATCCTTCCGTCGGCGTCGCCGATAAATTCGATCCCGCCTCCCGACACCGAAAGCATCTTTCTTTCTTCGAGCAGCCGGCGGCATCTGCGCGCCGTGCCCTCGGCGCCGTCGAATACCGGTATGCCTCCCGACGCCTGCCTGATCTGCTTCACGGCAAAACGGTAATGCGTGCATCCGAGCGCTATCCCGTCCGGACTGAGATCCGCGTAACCGGCGAAAAGCTTTTCAAAATATCCGGCGTCCGCCCTGTCCTCTTCGATAAGATCGGAAAGTCCGGGACAGGGAACTCCGACAGCCTTTCCACCGTACTCACGGGAACGCCGTTCGAGGAGGGAGGTAAACCTTTCCTCCGACGTCGTTCTCGGCGTCGCCAGCACCAGAACGGTCCTGCATCCGGCTTCGAAAGCCGGCTTGACGGCAGGTTCAATGCCTATCACCGGAACGTCGGGAAAGCGTTCCCGCAGCAGTTCAACCGAGGCGGCGGTCGCCGTGTTGCAGGCGACGACGAGCGCCTTCGCGCCGAGAGACAAGAGCATTTCCGAGTTGGCAAGAGATATTTCGGCTATCCTCTCGTGAGTTTTTTCGCCGTACGGGGCGTTTGCCCTGTCTCCGAAATAGAGGAACCTTTCTCCGGGAAGTTCGCGGACCAGCGCCGAAAGGACGCTGAGACCTCCGACTCCCGAATCGAATACTCCGATCGGTGAATCCGGACTCATTTTCCGGCAAAGGCGACGGCAAGATCGGCGCATGCCGAAAGGTCGCGCAGATCGATAACTTCAACGCCGCTGTGGATATATCTTTCGGGGATCGAAACGGCTCCGGCAAGGACGCCTCCCCGGGACACCTGGACGGCCGCGGTATCGGTTCCTCCGGATACCAGTACCTCGTACTGGAACGGGATGCCGTTTTCCGTCGCGGCGGCGGCAAGCCTTTCGACGGTTCCGGCGTCGCATATCACCGACGAATCGCGGATCTTGACGGCGGCTCCGCCGCCGAGTTTTACCGCCATCGGCTTTGCACCGTGCGTGTCGCCGGTGCGCGTGACGTCGAATATCACCGCCACGTCGGGAGCGATTCCGAAAGCGGCGGGGCCGGCTCCGCGCAGGCCCACCTCCTCCTGAACCGAGAACACGAAATACACGTCGGCGGAAGGCCTTTTTTCCGACATACGCCTTGCGGCGTCGATCAGCACGGCGCATCCCGCTCTGTTGTCAAGCGGCCTTCCGGCGACCCTGTGAGCGCCGAGGCGGAAGACTCTTCCGGCAAGGGCGCACCGGTCTCCGAGCTTAACCCGGCGTCCCGCCTCGGCGGCGGTCGACGCGCCTATGTCCACGCCGAACTTGTCGGCCTTCCAGTCGGAGACGGGCACTTCCGAATCGGGAACGAGCACCCCGCGCACGCCGTTTTCGAAAACGACCTCGCTGAAAGCCGCCGCCTGAAAGGAAATTCCTCCGACGGTGGCGATGCGGATAAGTCCGTCTTTCTCGATAAAGGTGGCGACGAATCCGATCTCGTCCATGTGGGCGCAGAGCATTATCTTTCCGGCAATCTTCCCGCCGCTGCCTTTTTTGAGGCAGATCAGATTCCCGAGAGCGTCGGTTTTTATCTCGTCGCACCGGGGTTCCATCATTCCGCGGATAGTCGCGGCTATATTTTTCTCGCTTCCCGACGTACCCTGAACGCCGGTGAGTTTTTTTAACAGCTGATACATTTTTTCACTCCGCTCTGTATTTTTCAAAACCGTATTCGCTCAGAAAGACGGGTATGAGTCGCGAGATCGCGTCGAGATCCTCCAGCGCGGCGACGCAGCTTGCCGAATGGATATATCTGGCGGGCGCCGACACGGCAAGACATTTCGTTCCGGGTCCGGCGCGGTGGATGTGCCCCGCGTCGTTTCCGCCCGAAACGTATTTTTTCACCTGAGCCGGGATGCCGTTTTCCTTTGCTATACGCAGAACTCCAGCCACCATATCCCTGTCGTATATCGTGGCGCGGTCGAGAAGAGATATGACCGCTCCCTCTCCGACCGACGCGGCGCGCGCGTTGCCCGATACGCCGGGCAGATCTCCGATCGCCGTCGATTCGAGTATGACCGCGTAGTCGGGACGGAATCTGTTCGCCGCCATGCCGGCGCCGGATTTTCCGATCTCCTCCCGCACGGTAAAGGCGCAGATAAGATCGAATGGCAGGACCGTTCCGGTCCTCTTCACCCATTCGAGGGTCTGAATCATGACGGTACAGCCGAATCTGTCGTCGATCGCCTTGCTCCTGACGAAGGCTCCGTCCGTACCGAATCTCACGAATCCTTCGGTGAAAGTCCCGAAATCGCCGACCGAAACGTATTTTTCGGCGTCCTCTTTGCCGGTGGCTCCGATATCGAAGTACATCGCCGAGACCGGCGTCGCTTTTTTCCTTTCCTCCGCCGTCTGGTGGTGTATCGCCTTCGAGGCGATGACGCCGGGGACGTTCTTTCCGTCCTTTCCTCTGATGACGACGTGCCGTCCGCAGAGGACCCGCTGGTCGATACCGCCGACGCAAAGGAATTTCAGATAGCCGTCTGAGGTTATTTCGTTGATTATGAAGCCGACCTCGTCCATGTGGGCTGACAGCATAACTATTACCGGATGATTCGCGTCATACCCTGTTCCGCCGCCTTTTATCCCGGCGAAAAGATTGCCCGTCCTGTCGGTTTGATATTCGATACCGGATGCCGACAAACGCTCGCCGACGGCTTCCGCCACCTCTTTTTCGCAGCCGGACGGTCCGAATCTGCCGCACAGGCGCGACAGAAGTTCGACGTCGGTCCGCGGAAGACCACCGTATTTTTTCACAGCGCGTCCCTGACCTTTCCCGAAGTAACGAAGAGCGTCACAAGTCTGCACAGATCCTCGGCGTCGGCCATCGAAATGACCTCGCAGGAGGTGTGCATGCTCTTCAGCGGAAGCCCGGCGTCGACCGTCGGAATGCCCCGCAGAGCGACGTTTACCACGTCGGCGTTGGTACCGGCGCTTCTCGATACCACCGAATACTGATATTTCACACCGGCTTCCCCGGCGGCGGAGGCGAGAGCGAGCGTCATCGCCCTGTCGGTAAAGGGGGACAGCGTAAGCGATGGACCGGCGTTCATTTCGACCGTTTCGGAGGATTTGGTGTCCGGCGTCTTTCCGAGATTGACGTCGACGGTCAGCGCGCAGTCGGGGTCAATGGCGAACGCTCCAGCCGCGGCCCCTCCCATGTGGCTGCCGTCCTCTTCGAAATTCGACAGCTGAAGATAAACGTCTCCCCAGAGTTCCTCCTTCGCAGCGGAGCGGATCGCGGCCGCGGCGCAGGCGACGCACGCCTTGTCGTCGAACCCCTTTCCGGCGATCATACCGTTCTGCAGATCGGTATATACCGGATAAAATCCGACCGGAGTCCCCGGACGGATAAATTTTTTCGCTTCCTCATCGGAAAGGCCGGTGTCGATGAAAAGCTCGCCGACCGGCTTGAGCTTTTCGGCCTCTCCCGGACTCTGCAGGTGCGGAGGAGTGGAGGACACGACTCCGTAAAACGTTCTGTCTTCCTTACCGTCGCCGCCCCAGATCGCAACCTCGCCCGACTGGAGTATCCTCGTATCGAGTCCGCCCACCGAAGTGACCCGCAAAAAACCTCTTTCGATGACCTCGGTCACCATCATGCCGATCTCGTCCAGGTGCGCGTCGACCAGTATCGCGGGGGCGTTCTTTTTTCCGCATCTGCGGACAAGGACCATGCCGCCCGTCGGAGTTCCGTAAATCTCGTCGAATCCCTCTCCGAGCAAGCGGGAGAATTCGTCGTAATTGCGCCGGACAAACCCGGATATCGACATCAGCGACGAGACGTCCTTTATCAGTTTTTTCAGTTCTTCTCTTTCCATGATCCGCCTACAGTTTCATTACGAGTTCTTTATAAAGATTGCCGCGTTCTTCGAAATTAGAAAATCTGTCGAAGGAGGTGCAGGCGGGAGAAAGTACGACGGCTTCACCCGGCTTTGCGGCGGCGGACGCCGCGGAAACCGCCGCGGCAAAATCGTCCTCCCGGATGACCCGGAGCGACGCTCCTCCGTCGGCTCGCTTTTCGGCTTCGCGTGCTATCGCAGCTTCTATCGCACCGGCGGATTCTCCAGTCAGAACGACCGTCGATGCGCGGGCGAAAAGCGCTTCGACCAGCGGATCCCACGGCAGGTGCTTGTCCCTTCCGCCGCAGATCACCGTCTGACGGCAGGAAAGATTCGACAGGGCCGCGGCGGTGCGCGTCGGCGTCGAGTCTATCGAACTGTTGTAGTATCTGACGCCCCGCAGCTCCCTGACGAACTCGAAGCGGTGAGCCACTCCGCGGAAGGTGCACGCGGTCTTAAGTACGGTTTCACTGTCCGTATACCCGCGCGTCAGGGCTATCGCCGTCATATAGTTTTCGATATTGTGTATGCCGGGAAGGATGATCCGTCCGGCGTCGAGGATCTCCTCCGTCGTCTTTCCGTCGGTGCGCATTATCTTTCCGCCCGAAAGGCAGTACAGATCGCAGTTTTCCCTGCCGCCCGTCAGCGACTCAAAGCTGTCGCCCGGCTGCGCGTGAGCAGTAAAAAAGCTGACGCGGCCCGGGAAGATACCGGCTGCCGCCGCCGACAGAGGATTCTTCGCGTTTACGACCAGCAGTTCGGTCCGCTCGCCGAAAACGTTGTATTTCGCTTTCGTATATTCCTCCATATCAACGTGCCAGTTGAGATGGTTCGGTGTGATATTGGTGATCGCCGCCCGGTGTGCGGGTCCCTTCATCGTCTGAAGCTGGAAGCTTGAAAGCTCCAGTACGGCGGTGTCGGACGGAGTCATTTCCCCGACTCTGTCAAGCAGCGGCGTTCCGATATTTCCTCCGACGAAAGCGCGCCTTCCCGATCCCGACACAAGAAGGTGCGAGAGAGTCGTGGTGGTGGTTTTTCCGTCGCTTCCCGTCACGGCGAAGATCCGCGCGGGCGTCGAATCGCAGAACCACTCCATTTCCGAGGTAAGAAGCGCACCGCGTCGCACGCATTCCGGCAGGTCCCCCGAATCGGGACGTATGCCGGGAGACCGGAATATCGCCGTCCGGCTCATGTCCTCGCGGTCGCACAGTCCCGAGCACGGATCGGTCCCCGCGATCACGGTCGCTCCGGGTATCCGACAAGTAAAGTCACCGACCGCATCGGCGCTTTTTGAGTCGCGTATGATCAGCCGCTCCCCGAGTCCGCGGCCGGCAAGCATCAGAGCCAGCGGCCGGTTTGACACGCCGATCCCGAGAAGAACCGCCCTGCCGTCGGGCAGAGAAAGCATGCCGTTTATTCTGTCGTTCAACGTCATTTAAAATCCGATTATCTCCGAAAAATAATAAGTCATATTATTATATAATATTTTTTTCATTTTTACAATCGTTTTGAAAAAAATCGCGCCGCGGATTTGCCCATCCGGAGGGTTTTTTCTAAAAAAACTTTACTTTTTCCGTGTTATTTGATATAATATTATAAATTTTTTGTTTTACGGAAACGAAAAGGACTGCATCATGAACGAAAATCAGCATGAACTCCCGAAGACGTATTCCCCTGCCTCATTTGAAGACAGGCTGTACGCATACTGGCTGGAAAAAGGATATTTCACGCCGAAAAAGGAAGATTCGAGACCGCCCTTCTGCGTTGTGATTCCGCCCCCGAACGTCACGGGCCAGCTCCACATGGGACACGCTCTCGACGAGACCCTTCAGGACATCCTCGTCAGATATAAAAGAATGCAGGGCTTCGACACCCTCTGGGTCCCGGGCACCGACCACGCCGGTATCGCGACCCAGATAAAGGTGGAGGAAAACCTGCGAAAGACGGAAGGGATCACGAGATACGACCTGGGTCGCGAAAAATTTCTCGAGCGCGTCTGGGACTGGAAGGAAAAATACGGCTCCCGCATAATAAGCCAGCTTCAGAAGCTCGGCTCATCCTGTGATTTCACCCGCGAGGCTTTCACCATGAGCCCCGCCCTTTCCCGCGCGGTTCGCCGTGTATTCGTAAAGCTTTACGACGACGGGCTCATCTACCGCGGGCTGAGAATAACCAACGTCTGCCCGCACTGCAGAACGGTCATATCCGACGCTGAAATAGACTACAAGGAAATCGACGGCTGCTTCTGGCATATAAGATATCCGGTCAAGGGCGAGCCCGGGCGCTTTGTAACCGTCGCGACCACCCGTCCCGAGACCATGCTGGGCGATACCGCCGTCGCGATCGCTCCCGGAGACGAAAGATATCTCGACCTGGTCGGCAAGACCCTGGTGCTTCCTCTCGTCGGGCGCGAGATCCCCGTCATCGAAGACGAAAACGTTGACCCCGCCTTCGGGACCGGATGCGTCAAGATCACGCCGGCGCACGACCCGAACGACTACGAGACGGGGCTGCGTCACGGGCTTGAAAACATAATAGTTATTGACAACGACGCAAAGATCAACGAAAACGGCGGAGTCTATGCGGGCCTCGACAGATTCGAGGCGAGAAAGAGGATCGTCGAAGACCTCGAAGCCGGCGGATATCTCGTCAAGGTGGAAAAATGCACCCACAGCGTCGGTCACTGCTACCGCTGCGGAACGATTCTCGAGCCGGTCGCGTCACGCCAGTGGTTCGTGAAGATGAAGCCGCTCGCGGCTCCGGCTATCGAATGCGTGCGCCGCGGAGACACCTCCTTCGTGCCCGAAAGATTTTCCAAAAACTACTTCAACTGGATGGAGAACATCAAGGACTGGTGCATCTCCCGTCAGCTCTGGTGGGGTCACCGGATCCCCGCCTTCTACTGCGAAGACTGCGGCGAGATCACCGTTTCGGAAAACGACGTCGCCGTCTGCCCGAAATGCGGGTCGAAAAGAATTACGCAGGACGAGGACGTGCTCGACACCTGGTTCTCCTCGGCTCTCTGGCCCTTCACCACTCTCGGCTGGCCGGATGATACCGACGACCTGAAGAGATACTATCCTACCTCCGTCCTCGTCACCGGTTACGACATCATCACCTTCTGGGTGTCGAAGATGATCTTTATGGGGCTTAAATTCATGGGCGAAAAGCCCTTTACGCACGTTTTCATCCACGGCCTGGTCCGCGACGCCCAGGGGCGCAAGATGTCGAAATCGCTCGGCAACGGCATCGACCCTCTGGAGATCATCGACAAATACGGCGCCGACGCTCTTCGCTTCGCCCTGGCGACCGGCAACAGCCCCGGAAACGATATGCGCTTCTCGGACGAAAAGATCGAGGCGGCGCGCAATTTCGCAAACAAGCTCTGGAACGCCTCCCGCTTCGTTAGGATGAACCTCACGATAGACAAAACCGAGCTCCCCGCACTTTCCGAGCTTTCCCGCGAGGACAAGTGGGTGCTTGACCGGTACAACTCCCTCGTCTCATCCGTCACGTCGAACCTCGATAAATTCGAGGTCGGCGTCGCGCTTTCGCAGATTTACGACTTCACCTGGGACGTCTTCTGCGACTGGTACATCGAACTGACGAAGCCGCGTCTTTCCGACAAAGAGTCCCGCGGCTGCGTCACCGCGCAGAAGGTGCTCGCCTTCGTTCTCGACGGAATACTTCATCTGCTTCATCCTTTTATGCCCTTCATAACCGAGGAGATCTATCAGTCTCTTCCGCACGCTGACGGAGAGCCCGAGAGCATAATGATCTCCGACTTCCCGGTCGCCGATCCGGCTCTCTCCTTCCCCGCCGAATCCGAGGCGACCGAAAAGGTCATCGCCGTAATCAGAGCGATACGCGGCCGCCGCACCGAAATGAACATCGCCCCTTCGAGAAAGACGAGAGTCTTCATCGAAACGGCTGATCCGTACGCGTTCGGAAGCGACGTTTACCCCTTCTTCGAGCGTCTGGCGTCGGCTTCCGGAGTCGAATCGGCGGAAAGCTTTGAAGGAAAGATAGACCCGGAATCCTCAGTCCGCATCGTAACCGGATCCGCCACCGTCTATCTGCCCACGTCCGAGCTTGTCGACACGGAAAAGGAAAAGGAACGTCTCTCGAAGGAACTCGAACGCGTCTGCGCCGACGTTGCGAGGATCGAAGGCAAGCTATCCAACCCGGGTTTCGTTTCGAAAGCCCCCGCCGCCGTGGTCGAAGGCGAACGCGCGAAGCTCGCGTCCTTTGAAGAAAAGCGCAAAGCTCTTGAGGCGTCGCTGGCAAAGTTGAAATAAAACAGCAAAAATATAGGAGCCGATTAAAAACCTCGAATGAAATCGGGGGATTAACCGGCTCCTTTTTTTCTGGTGCAAACTATTCAGGGCTTCCTTAACCGTACAAACGGTTTGACAATGCCCGTCTACTGGCCCCTCCCTCGGCTTCGTTCGGCGTCGCGGGAGGGGAGCAGATACCCGGGAACGTCCGAACCAATCGGATCATAGCGGGGTCTTCAGTCGCTTCCGCTTGGAGATCACGCACACCGAAAGGGAGAGGAGCGCGACGGCGGAATATGCGCAAACATCCCACAGGATACCGTCTCCGGTATACGGCGCAGGACCCGCGTCGACCGGCTGAAGCATTATTACGGGACCGGTGTACGGTGTAAATGTTTCGGCTCCGTTTAACAGGTTATACAATTCGCCTCCGATAAGGACTGCCGTTACGATCGGACCGTTAGCCTTAAACTCTTCCGGACTCTGGTCTTTATACTGATATCTGAATACCGCGTCGATCAACGGGTTTTCTCATTTGCCGGTCGATTCGTCAAAAACCTCGTACCAATCGACAGCTACCCATACAACCTTCTCCAGCCGGAGAAGGCAATCGGTGTCGCACGCTTTGGCGGCACGAACGTTTAAAACTGCCGGCTCGGTGAATTGCGCGAGCTCCTTCAGTCGCCGTACGGCGACAGCTCGCGCGCGGTGCGGAGCCTAAGGATGCGGCGGTTCTTCGGTTGCCGCTGCCGTTTTTTCTTCAGTCTCTTTTCTCGTCCGGCGCAAGCCAGACACTTCAT
>JAEEGL011606705.1_pt1 | contig 24848 bp, 9 predicted proteins | sample 9134231 | NCBI WGS metagenome assembly JAEEGL01 (sample SAMN16246548, study PRJNA631951) | gut metagenome | biome: gut microbiome; feature: rumen; material: fiber-attached | host: Bos | place: Iran: Karaj | collected 2018-10
GGGGATGTCGCCAACGAACGCCGACTTCGCCGCCAAGGTCGCGGAGCTGGAGTCGATGATGGCCGCGGACCCAAGGGGCAGGTATCTGCTCGACAAGCGCGCCATGATCACCGAAGCGCTCGCGGAGCAGGGACGTATCACCAGCGCATTCATCGGCGGGCGCCTCTATCGCCAGATGCGGGAACACACCGGAGAGGAGGCCGAGGCGGCCAGGCTCTACCGCGAAAAGCTCATTGCGGAGGGCAGGATCAAGCCGCCCGTCCCCAGGCCTAGGCCGGCCATGACCAACGGCATGACATCGCCCAGAACGGCGGGATGGTGGACAAACCAGCCCGCCCTCCCTCCGCGCGCGCCGTCGCCGGCGGGCTCGGATGGACAATCGAAAAAGGAGAATGGAAAATGACACAACGGCCCGTCGTGAAAAATTCCATTGCAAAAGTGCTTGACTTTGGTACCATGGAAAGGCAACCAACGAACTTGTCAACCCTTCAACGGGGCGCCCAGCGCCACTTCAACGACTTTCAACGTTTCAACCCTTTCTGCAGCGCATTCCGCGCCGCAGCCTAACGAAAGCGAGGTACAAACATGACAAACACCAAGACCAACCCCTACCTCCCCGCAGCGCCCCGCGCCTACGGCAACTCCTCCCTCCTCTCCTCCTCGCTCTGTACCATGCGCAATTCAGCATCCCGCATTCTGCATTCCGCATTCGTCATTGCCGCCGCAGCGGCAATGACGGTCGGCAGCGCCTTCGCCATTGGTCCGGACAGCATCTCCACCCAACAGGGGTCGCACACCTACGCGGCGACGGAGACGATTTACTTCGTCTACTCCCTCGATGACAACATTACGGGCGTGACGGGCGACACCAAGCCCTACCTCGTCCTCAACGGCATCCTGAATCCCGCCTCAAGCCAGCCGAGGGCGACCTACAAGGACCTCGTTCCCGGCGTGAACGGGGACGCCATGCGCTTCGAGTACACCGTCCGCCCCGGCGAATTCTCGGCGGGCGTCGGCATCGCCTCGTACAACCGCAACGGGGCCACGATCGCCACCGACGATGGCAACTTCACGGCCAATTCACTGCCGGACACAGACTACATCCTCGCCGGCGAGACCGTCTCCATCGAGACGATTGCCTTCACGTCCACCGGCACCAAGACCATGGCGGCAAGCGGAAACACGGGCACCACGCTCGACATCGGCATCTCCCTCGGCGGCGACGCCCCCGCCGACCAGTCCTTCACCGTCTCCGCCTCCACGTCCGGGAAGGCCACCTTTCCCACTTCATTCACCATTTTGGCTGGTGATGCCTCGGGCACCTGCACGCTCACTCTCAGCGCCGCCACCGACGATCCCGTCACCATCACCTTCCACCCGACGGCCTACGGCAACGACGTCACAGCCGGCGACCTCAAGCTCACGCTCTCAGTCACGGAGGCGGCCGTGCCGCACATCGAGGCCGTCCAGGGCGACTACAACGACGGTGAAGTTTTTGCAACGACATGCACGGCGGCGGGCGAGGACATCATGATACTCGTCAAGATGAATGAAATCGTCACCGACGTCAGCGGTGGCGTCCCCTACCTTGAAGTGAACGTCGAGAAAGGAACCGGTGACTCCAGGCCGCGGCAAGCCACATATTTGGGGAAAGACGGGGAATACCTTGAATTCAGCTACACGGTTCAGGCGGGCGACTTTGTCGAGGACCTCGACGTGAAGCGACAGGGCTTCAAGCTGGGCGCCGCCACGATAACGCTGAGCGGGGGCGGCGCGCTGTCTTCACGAAATGCGCGCGCCGTTCCGTACGGAACCGCCGCCGGATCGCTGAGTTCAAAGGCCGACATCGCCATCAGGACGGTCGCCATCGCCTCGACCGGCGAACTGACCCAGGAAATCAGCGGCAGGGAAGGCGAAGAACTGACGCCAATCACCATTACGCGCGGCGGCTCTGCCGACATGGCCCTTGGTTTTACGCTAACACCCTCCGAATCCGGAAAGCTCTTCTTCAAGAAGGGCACCGAATGGGTTGACCTCAACAATTTCCAATTCTCCATCCCGCGCGGCGAGGAGAGCGCCGACCTTCAAATCCAACTCGTCGAGCAGACGACGGCCCCCATGACGCTCACTCTTCACCCCAACGGCTACCCAACGGGCAACAACGGCGCCCCTGGCCCCGGCGACATCGTCCTCACGATCAGCATCGACGAAGGCACCAAGCCCGCCATCATCCTTTCCGGCTCGTCGCAGATGCAGGAGGGGACCGGGACACAGACGATCAATGTCTCCCTCGCCCGGCCGCCAAAGGAGTCGACGACCGTTTCCATCTCCGCCTTACCTGCGGGCAAACTTGAATTCCTCAGCTCCACGTCGCTCACCTGGGCCTCCGGAGACACCTCCACCAAGTCCGTGACGGTGCGGCCGCTGGACGGCAACGCCAACGTCACGATAAACGCCACGACAACGAGCACGGCCTACTCTCCGGGTTCCCTCGACCTCTTCATCGAAAACGTCAACCCGACGCTCATCAGTCCGCCCGCCGAAGGCTGGGAGCCCCCCGCCGGCGGCGAAGGCTTTGCCTACACGGTCGGCTGGTCCGGGACCGATGTCGACGCCGACCGTCCTTCGCTCTACGCGGTCATCCACTGGGGCGATGGCAATAGCAACACCTATACGGACTCGCCGCAGGGTTCCGCCACCCACACCTACGACGCACCCGGGACCTACGGCATCACGGTCGAAATCCATGACAAGGACTACGGCGTCGCCACCGCCGCCGGCTCCGTCGAGATCGCGGCCGCCGTCAGGGTCATCATCAACGAGCACAAGGCGAAGATTCCCGAAGACGTCGGCCAAAACGGCTACAAGGGACTCCAGGGCCTCGGCCGCGGCACGATCGACGACAGGCTCGACACAACGACCCGCAACGAGATTACCCCCAAGATCGACTACGAAATCAAGTACTCGCCCGCCACGGCGGCGGCCTCGCTCGTCGCAACTCCCGACCCCCGCACGGCTCTCACGCTTCCCGGCCTGGACTCAAATGGCAATTCCGGCAGCTACAACTACGACAGCTTCTTCCACGTCTGGCTCGGCGACGAGGAGACCTTCCTCAGCAAATGGTGCCTCGTTCCCCTCACCGCCCCCGTGACGGCCGGCATCAAGCTCCGCGACGGCGGCGATGCGCAGGACCGCCAGGTCCACGGCGTCTTCGCCCGCGAGCACTACCCCGAGGACGGATGCGCCGACATCGACTGGGACGAACTCCCCGACGAATGGGAGCATCTCGTGTGGCAGGGCACCGAGCTCGATCCGCTCCCCTTCGAGTCCACGGCCGCGCCGTACGGGCGCGCCGACAACCCCGACCTTGACTTCTTCCCCGCCTGCGTTCAGGGCATCGACGCCACAACCGGCGATTTCATTCTCCACACCGATCCCGACAGCCGCAGCGACTTCACCCCCGTCGGCATTCCCTTCATCAACGTCTACGAAGTCCGCGGCACCCACCGCGGCCTCAACATGGACCGTTCGTCGGTGGGCGCCGCCGCCGAGGCGGTCGAACCGCAGGACGAGCCCCACTGCGGCTCCTACGACGAGGAAGGCGTTTTCACCGATAACGGCCAGGCCAACAAGTTCTTCCCCTGGTTCGGCACCGACCCGACGAACCCCGACACGGACAATGACAAGCTCACCGACGGCTACGAGTACTTCTTCTGGCGCCTGGCCAAGTTCTCGCCCGACTCCTTCGGCGAAGTCGGCTCCTTTGCCGAGAAGTACGACCCGACCATGGTCATCGAAGGCATTCCCATCTCAGGCGATCTCGTCGCCGCCGCCTTCAACCCCTGCGTCGAAAACGACCACCTCGCGGGCGACTTCGACGGTGACGGCCTCTCCGACTTCGAGGAGTTCCTCCTCGGCACAAACCCCGTCCACTGGGACACCGACCGCGACCAGATGAACGACGGCTGGGAGGTCATGTGGGGCCTCAACCCGAAGAACTTCCGCGACTGGAAGGAGAACCCCGACGGCGACTTCATGGCGAACGACGCGAAGAACCATTTCCACGCCGACGTCTACGTCGAATACGGCTTCGACCCGCGCACCGCCTGGAACGCGACCTATCTCGAGCGCAACCGCGGCCTCGCGCTGCCCGCGCCCAACACGGCCCCCTACTCCAACTACCACGAGCACTACCTTGCGCGCTGGAGCATCGACCACGGCTTCGCCCCCGTCCCGGAGGAAGGGGAGCGCGGGGAGGTCATCCCGCTTTCGTGGGACTTCATGACCCAGCCCGTCCCGAGCGGCATGTTGCACTTCTACAATCCCGACCCGTACTGGACGGGGCCGCGCCACGTGCCGAACTACGCCCTGACGCCCAACGCTTCCAGCGGAGGCGCCTCTGGCGACGGAGCTTCCGGAGACGGGGCTTCCGGCGCGGCGGCTTCCGGAACGAGCTATGTCCTGCCCGTCGGTGACGTCGGCTACATCGTCGAGGCGATCGAGGTCACAACGCACGGCTGCGACTCCGACGAAGATGGCATTCCGGACGGGTGGGAGCTCTACCTCTGCTCCTCCGACGGTGAGAACCTGGACGGCCTCTGGCCCATCAGCGCACCCGACAACAGGCAGTCGGCACAGGACGCCGGCGCAGACTTTGACGGCGATTCCCTGCCCAACAAGGCCGAGTTCCGGTCAGTCGAAACCTGCGACTACTACGCCTCGGTCTGCTCCAACGGCGTCTTCAACTTCACCGGCAACTGGTACAACAAATGGTGGCCGAGCAATCCGTTCAACGAAGACACGGACAGCGACGGCCTCCCCGACGGCTTCGAGGGCGACGGCACGTTCACCTATCAGGTCTCCTTCGAGTACAGCGACGAGAACCCCTCCGCAGGGGCGTGGATCGCCGCGCAGGTCTGCGACACGGAGCGCAACCTCACCTTCGGACAGACCACCATGCTCCGCGGCCACGTCCCCGGCGGCGGCCTCAACCCCTGCGCCGTCGACACCGACATGGACTACCTTCCGGACTACTGGGAATACCTGTACGCCGGCTTCTACCGCGACCCCGACTGGGCCGGCGGCTTCTGCAACCAGCCCGGAACGGAGACGGGCATCGAGCTGCGGAACGGAATGCCGACGATTGAACTGTTCGGCGCCGGCATGGACGGCACCTACTTCGACTCCCGCACCGGCTTTGACGAATGCTCGCACAAGGAAAACCGCAATTTCGACTACGACGGCGACGGCCTTGAAAACTACCAGGAGTACTGGATCAACGGCGTCCGCCACTTCCAGTATGACAAGTGGGTCGCCGGCGGCGGCTACGGCGACTACGACATCCAGGAGATCTTCGACACCGGGCGCTTCTCCGAGACGCTGGCCCCGGCCGTAAGCTTCAAGAATTGGAAGGCCGATCCGGTCAAGTTGCCGGACGATCCGCTCAACCCGGCCACCGGGGCGGTTTCCGAACTCTTCATGAAGTGGGACTGGTCCGCCTGGGCCGACGACTGGCAGAACGAGGGCAAGAAGGCGCCTTCGGGCTTCTACCCGTTCCACTACATGCCCGCCGAACCCCGCCCGCTCTTCCTCCTCTACGCCTCGACCGACCCGCGCCTCGCGGACTCCGACGCCGACGGCATGGACGACTTCTACGAGATGTTCCACGGCCTCAACCCGATTCTCTCCGACGTGATTGACTACTGCAGTAAGCCGGAAGAGTTTCCTCTCGAGAGCTACGACTACGACTTCCGGACGGCCCCGTGGATGGCCGGCATGCCCAACGCCGACCCCGACGGCGACGACATACCCAACTGGGAGGAGTCCCTCTCGCCCGACCAGCCCGCGCCGGCGAACCACAACACCGACCCCTCGCCGCTCTGGTTCACGGACATGTCCTACGACCGCTCCTTCGTGAACCTCTACTATGACTGGGGTTTGTCCGCCGCCAACTACTGGACGGTGGAGGGTCTTATGGAACCCTACGAGTACTATCCCGAGCCCGGCGCCATGTTCCCGGGCCTGATGGACCCGCGTCCGCACTACGTCTTCGACTTCGAGTGCACCGAGGGCTTCGACACCGACAACGACAACTTCTCCGACCGGTACGAGACCATCGGTTCCGCCGGCGGCGTCACGGACGCCCAGAACCCCGACCGCCCGATCGGCCGCAAGGCCCTCTACCTCGACGGCAACGCCGCGGCCCGTACGCGCTCCCTTTGCGCCTTCGGCCCCAACGCGCTCCGTTCCTGGACCATTGAGGCCTGGGTCATGCCCGCCGAGCCGGCCACCGGCAGCAGGCAGGTCATCCTCGAGCGTCCGGTCGCCTGGGACGAGAGCAACGCCGAGGAGAATACGGTCGGAGGCGTCCGCCGCACCTTCCGCCTCGGCCTGAATGAAACCGGCCTTCCCTTCGTCGAGTTCAACAACGGCGGCAAGACAGTCGTCACGGAATTCGTCGCGGCCCCCGAAGGCGGCGCGCTCCTGGCCAACAAGTGGTACCACCTCGCCGCCACGATGGACGGCTTCCAGAAGAAGCTCACCCTCTACGTCGACGGCCGCCGCGTCGCCTCCAAGGCCACCTCCACCATACCCTACACCGGCTTCACCGACACGGCGCTCAACGCGGTCGGCAGCCAGGAGTACCACCAGCCCCGCTGGTCGCCCCTCGTGATCGGCGCCTCCGACGCCAACCCCTTCGGCCAGGTCGACGGCAGCTTCGAGTACTACAACGGCAGCGTCAACCTGATACCCGGCGGACAGCCGGCGCTCGGCGACTTCTTCAAGGGATGGATCGACGAGGTCCGCATCTGGGACGGCGCCCGCCCCGGCGGCGAGGACGCCGGCGACCAGCGCGTCGCCTTCTGGCGCTGGCCCACCATCAGGGACGACTACGAGGCCCTCAAGCGCTACGGCCTGGACGAGACCATCAAGGCGCGCGAGGACGGCGCCCAGTACCTCGCCCGCATCGTAGACTACCGCCAGGGGATTCTCGACGCCAAGCGTCCCTTCTCGGCCGCCGCCAACTTCGTCACGCCCGCGGCCGGCTCCACCAACAGCACCGCGTCAACCACGAACGCCACCGCCCTTGCGGCCTCCGCCGCGCCCCTGCCCCAGGGCATGACCTTCGACGAATACCGCGTCGAGGCCTCCACCTACATCCTCATGACGGGCGGCGAGGACACGGTGTGCCGCATTCCGCCGCACCTTCTCTGCGTCTATAACTTCGACACGCTTCCGGCCACGTCCCCCACCGGCCCCGAGCCGCCGGTGCCCGTGAACTTCGACCATCTCGAGACGATTCGTCCGGACGACTACACCGGCACGCCCTGGTGGGAGGGGGCCGCCGACCGCTCGACGGTCTACACCTCCGTCGAAGCCCAATACACCTTCCCGCAGTACATCCAGAACCTCGTCGCCTGGCAGCCCCTCGGCGTCATCATCCGCGAGGAGAACGGCGCCATGGACGAGGAGTACGTCGAAATCACCGGCGGCACGAATGGAATCCCGCTCTTCGTGTACCAGCCCGACCACGTCGTCAACTCCAAGTACTGGACGCGCTACACCAAGGCCGGCAAGCCGCTCTCCGAGCTGGAATCCTACGCGGACTACGGCGCGGACGCCGTCAACACCTTCCCGAACAGCGCCAACCCCTACGGCTACCGCTATGAGACCGGCCTCATCGTCGGCGCGGAGAACCACCCGCTGACGCAGGCGCAGGAAGCCTACGACCCCGAATACGCGGTCCTCTTCAACGACATGCTTCCGCTCCGCAACGCGCGCGCCGACATGTCGATCCAGCTCTGGGACGACCCGACCGGCGACAACATCGGCGTCAACAAGGACTCCGACGGCGACGGCATCCCGGACTACTGGGAGGTCGCCCACGGCATGGATCCGCACAACGCCGACCAGAACGGCAACGGCGTCTCGGACGAGATGGACGACTTCGACGGCGACGGCCTGACCAACTGGTACGAATTCCTGGCCAACACAGATCCGTTCGACATGACCACCGACGGCCTCCTGCTCGATGCCTCCGCCGACCCAGACGGCGACGGACTCACCAACCTCCAGGAGCAGGACTGCGGCACACACCCGCTCCACCCGGACTCCGACGACGACGGCTGGATCGACGGCTACGAAGTCGCCTACGGATCCAACCCCCTCGACTCGCTCGACCCATACCGCCAGCGTGCCCTCATGGTCGCCGCGGAGGGTTATGCCGAAGCAAAGGCCGCCCGCTACCAGGTCAAGGACTCCTTCACCCTCTCGGCCTCTGTGAACCCCTCAGCCTACCCGGCGTCCGGAGTCGCGGACATCGTCTCCTACGAAATCGGCGAAGGCGTCTGGAACTACTTCGTCCGCCTCGACCCCGCCGGCATTGTCACGGCCGGCTTCACGAGGCGCGACGGGAGCGGCGAGTTCACCCTCTCCGCACCGACGCTCCGCGCCCTCGCGCTTAACGCATGGACGCGCGTCTCGCTCTCCTACGACTACGCGAACCGCCTCGCGACGCTGCTGCTCGACGACGAACCCGTCGCGTCTGTGCCTGTCAACGCCCAGCCGGCCATCTACTCGGAGCGCATCCTGCAGCCCGTGAAGATCGGCGAAGGGTTCGCGGGCATGATTCGCAATGTCCTCCTCACCGTTCCCGGCGAAAGCGGCCCGCGCCTGGACATCCGCTTCGACGACGGAACGGCGTTCGACCCCGCGGCGGGAACCGACACGTACGGCGTTCCGATGGGCGATGAACTCGGCGGCCAGGCCGAGGATTTCGCACTCGCCACGACGAACGTGCCCTATGGCTCCGTCGAATACCGCCTGCTTCCCGAAACCGCGGCCACGCTCGTTGGCAATGCGGCCTTCGTCTTCCTCGACGAGAACCTCGTCCCCATGGACGACGACCACGACGCCGACGGCGACGGTCTGCCCGACCAGTGGGAGATTGCGAACGGTCTGAACCCGTACAACGCCGACACTGACGGCAACGGCGTGACGGACGACCTTGAGGATCCCGACCTCGACGGCCTTACGAACGAGACCGAGTACCTCGCCGGCACCGATCCGAACAACGCGAAGACCGACGGCTCGACCTTTGACGGCGACGCTGATCCCGACCGCGACGGACTCACCAACATCCTCGAGCAGCTCTACGGCACCGACCCGCTGAACCCCGACACCGACGACGACGGCGCCTCGGACGGCCAGGAGGTCTTTGGAGCCTACGGCTACTTCACCCTTCCGACCTCGGCCCTCTCGCCGGTGGTCCAGGGCATCTTCTTCGCCAACGGCACGCCTGCGGCCTTCACCGACAACTCCGTGCTCTCCACCCTCCGCATCTGCAAGTCGTGGACCATCGAGGCCTGGGTGAAGAACGCGACCGCAGGCGTCATTGTCCGCCGCGGCGAAGATGCGACGGGCGTCAACTACGAACTCGGCCTCGAGGGCGGCAAGCCCTACGCCCGCATCGCCGGCCTCTACGACGGCGCCGTCGATCCCGCGCTCTCGGTGAAGGCGATCGCCGACTTCGCGGTCAAGTCCGATGTCTGGACGCATATCGCCGCCGTCTGGAACGATGACTCCCGCACCCTCGCGGTCTACGTGGACGGCGTCCTCGCCGCCAACGTCTACAAGCGCGAAATCGACCTCGGCGTCTTCGCGCAGGACGGCCTCGCCCCCGTCGTGGTCGGCGACGGTCTTTCCGGCTACCTCGACGAGGTCCGCATCTGGGACATCGCCCGCTCCGGCGTCTCCATCGCCGCCACGGCCTTCCAGACCTTTGAGCACGCCCCGGCGCAGCCGCTCGTCGAACTCCGCTTCGACGACTTCGGCGAGACCGCCGAGAACTTCGGCTCCGCCGGAGGTTTCCTTGTCGGCGGCCTGATGCTGGACGGCACCGCCAGCCCGCGCACCAGCCCGATTGCGGCCGACGAGTTCGTCGATGCTGACGGCGACCAGATCCCCGACTTCTGGGAAATCGCCATCTTCGGTTCGACGATGGCCTGCGACCCCGCCGGAGACGAGGATGAGGACGGTCTCTCGAACCTCTACGAGTACTACTCCCACTCCTTCCCGCTGACGAAGTACACCGGCGATCCCGCCTACGGCACCGGAGAAAACGCCTCGCTCGTCTCCGACGCCAACCGCGACCCGGACGGCGACGGCCTCTCCAACCTCTCCGAGCAGACGCTGGGCACCCGTCCCGACCTCGCCGACACCGACGACGACGGCTGGTCCGACTACGAAGAGGTCAACGGCACCACGCGCGGACGCAACAAGGTCGGCGTCTCCGACCCGCTGAACGCCCTCTCGCCCGCCATCCCGCGTGCCGCGAAGTTCACCGGCGCTGGCGCCATCACCGTGCCGCAGCGCGACGGCCGATGGCTCGCCTCCTGGACGGTCGCCGCCTGGGTCAAGCCCGACGCCGCCAACGCCGACGGAACGGTTGTGGCCCGCACCTACGGCGAAGGATCCTTCAACTACGCCCTCGGCGTCGAGAACGTCTCCGGCGTCCTGACGCCCTACGCCCAGTACACGACGGAAGCCCCCGACAACAATCTCGGCGTGGTCAAGGTCGGCGTCGACGAAGCCCCGACCTTCCGCGACGACAACGCCGACTGGCTCACGCTCAAGGCCGGCGAATGGACGCACATCGCGGCTTCCTACACGGCAACCAACGTGGTCGGGACTGTCACCAACGGCCTCCTCACGCTCTATATTGACGGCACGGCCGTCGCCTGGCGCCAGGACGCGCTCACCGAGCCCTTCTTCGGCGTCGGCGAACTCGTCGTCGGCAAGGACTTCAAGGGCCTCATCGACGACGTGCGCGTCATCACCCATGCCGTCTCGGAGAACGACCTCGTCTCGATCATGGGCGGTGGCCCGATTTCAGCCCCGCCGGCCACGGCCTCGCGCGCGGCGTCGGCCGAAGTGGCGGCGAAGAAGTCCGCTGCAATCGCCGGCGACTACATCGTCCGCTTCCGCGATGGCGTCACCAAGGCCGCCTCCGCAGCGTCCGTCACCGCCCTCGGCGGCAACGTGCGGCGCACCTACAACATCATCAACGCGGCCCATGTCACGGTTCCGCAGGGCGCCGACGAGGAGGCCTTTGTGGCCGCTCTCCGCGCCGACCCGACGGTACTCTACGTCGAGCCGAACCTGAAGCGTCAGATCTTCAAGGCCCCGAACGACACCGACTACACCAAGCTCTGGGGCCTCCACAACAACGGCCAGACCGGCGGCACGGCCGGCTGCGACATCAAGGCCGAGGACGCCTGGGAGTACCTCGTCGGCTCGAAGGAAATCGTCGTGGCCGTCATCGACACCGGCGTTGACTACAACCACCCCGACCTCGCGGCCAACATGTGGCAGAACCCGGGCGAGATCGCCGGCAACGGCGTGGACGACGACGGCAACGGCTACGTTGACGACGTCTACGGCTACGACTTCGCGGACGGCGACAGCGACCCGATGGACGACCACAGCCATGGTACGCACTGCTCCGGCACGATCGGCGCCGTCGGCAACAACGGCCAGGGTGTGGCGGGCGTCAACTGGAGCGTCAGAATCATGGCGTGCAAGGCGGCGACCTCGGCCGGCACCCTGCCGTCCTCCGCCATCATCGCGGCAATCGACTACGCCGTCCAGATGGGCGCCCGCGTCAGCAACAACAGCTACGGCGGCTACGGCTTCAGCCAGGCCGAGTATGACGCGGTGAAGGCCGCCGGCGAGGCCGGCATGGTCTTCGTCGCCTCGGCCGGCAACGACGCGAACGACAACGACGGCGCCTACCAGGCCTATCCGGCCTCATTCGACCTCGACTGCGTCATCGCCGTCGCGGCGACCGACAGCAGGGACGGCATCGCCAGCTTCTCAAACTACGGCGCGACAACGGTTGACCTCGGCGCCCCCGGCGTCGACATCTGGTCGACGATTCCGACCTCGATGGGATCCTACGGGAACATGAGCGGCACCTCGATGGCGGGGCCGCACGTCACCGGCGCGGCGGCCCTCATCCTCGCGGCCGATCCGACGCTTACGGTCTCTGCGGTCAAGAGCCTGCTCCTCGAGTACGCGGATCCGGTCGATTCGCTCAACGGCAAATGCGTAAGCGGCGGCCGCCTCAACGTCGGCGCCATCATCCCGGTCGTCTTCAATCCGGGCGGCGACCTGCCCGTCCCGGTCTCCGCCCGTGGCCTTGCCGCGCATCTGCGCTTCGACGACGGCGGCCAGACCGTCCGCGACTTCGCGCGGGCCTTTGACTTCCGCCGTCCCGGCGCATACGTCGGCGCACTCTCCGGCGGCGTGACGCTCGTCACGGACGGCGACGAAGACCTCGTCCTCGAACGCCTCTTCAGCGACACCGATGAGGACGGCCTCCCCGACTGGTGGGAGGAGATGGTTGGGACGAACCCCGCCAATCCCACGGATGGCGGCGGCCGCAACGGCGACCCCGACGGCGACGGACTCTCGAACTTCTACGAGTTCCGCGCTTCCCTCGGCGCCTTCCATGCCGGCAACCGCGGCCTCGACCCCTTCAACCCCGACACGGACAACGACGGCATCTCCGACTACGACGAGGATTCCGACGGCGACGGCCTCACCAATGGCGAGGAGCAGGACGCCTACCTTTCCGACCCCGGCAGCGCCGACGCCGATGACGATGGCGTGGGGGACGGCGACGAACTGGGTACGGGTTTTGACCCCACAGACTCCGCCGCGCCCTACGTCTCCCGCGCCCTGACCTTCTCCGGCGTCTCGGGCGACGCCAACACCGTCGTGGTGAAGGACAAGGTCGACGGCGTCTTCACGGAACGCTTCTCCAGCGAGGAATGGACCGTGGAAGCCTGGGTCAACCCGGCGGCGGCCTCCCTCTCGGGCGAGTACCCGCTGGTCAGCCGCGCCCTCTTTGCCACCGGCGGCCTCAACTACGAACTCGGCATTACCGGCGGCAAGCCTTACGTGCGCTACACGGCGCATGACGCATCGGCTGTGGCCGAAGTCATCGCCGGCGGCGCGATCACGGCTTCCACATGGACGCACCTTGCCGCGCGCTTCGACGCCGACCAAGCCTCCGCCTCAAGCGGTACTCTGACGCTCTTTGTGAACGGCGAGCCCGTCGCCATGAAGGATGTCGGGATCATTCCGGCAACGGGTCCGGGCGACCTCGTGTTCGGCTCTTCCGGCTTCAAGGGCCAGATGTTCGACGTCCGCGTATGGAAGATTCCGCAGACTGACGCCTCCATCAAGGGCATGATGCAGAGCGAGCTTCTCGGCGGAAAGATCGAGGGGATGTCGGGTATCCTCACCGTCAACGGCAACGGCTTCCTCAAGGAGGCCGCCACCACCCTCAAGGCGAACGGCGATCCAATTGACCTCCTTGAAGACTCTTGGACGGTCGAGGCCTGGATCAAGACCACTGGAAACTCCGGTCTCGTCATCGCGCGACGGAACCACTCTGAGACGACGGCCGACGACTTCAACTACGCGATTCAGATGAACCCCGACGGGTCGCTGCGCGGCCGCTTCGCGATTTGGTTCCTGTACGTTGTTTCACGGGAAAGGGACAATGACGGGAACGAGACCGTGACCTACGCCACGATGTTTGACTTCACGGTCAACGACCTCGTTGGTGAAATGCGCGTCAACGACGGGCAGTGGCACCACGTCGCCTACGTGCGCACCGCCACGCAATGCAAGCTGTACGTCGATGGTCTGCTCGACGCCTCGCAGGGGGCTCTCCTTCTCCCGGCCGGCTACGAGATCGTCGACTACGGCATCCGCGCCGCGCCCGGCCCCGTCGTCATAGGCGAGGGCTTCACCGGGTCACTTGAGGAGACCCGCATCTGGAACCGCGATCTCTCGACGGCCGAGATTGGCCTCTACTCCCACCAGAACCTCGCGGGGTCCGAAAACGGCCTCATCCAGTACTTCACCTACGACTTCGAGCCCGACGACAGGTACGTCACGGAGCATGCGACCGTCCGCGACAACGTCAACGAGAAGGGTGTCTTCATCCGCACCCTCCTCGAGGAGGCCTTCGTCGATACGGAGACATCCGGCCCCGAAAACTTCAGGAACAGCCCGATCCGCTCGCTCCAGAACCTCTCGCTCTCCGGCGCCTTCATAGGCCGCGACGGAGGCGAAACGGTCGAGGACCGCACGAACCCGATGGCCTACGGCGACTTCCACGGCGTCAAGTACGCCGGCGTCTTCGGCTCGGGCGTTTCGTTCGCCACGCAGAGTCCGATTTCCTGGACGCAGACCGTCGACTCCGACGGCGATGGCATGCCCGACGTCTGGGAGGTCACGAACGGCCTCGACCCGTACAACTCCGACCAGGACGGCAATGGCATTCCCGACGGATTCGACGACTTCGACAGCGACGGCCTCCGCAACGAGGCGGAATGGCGCGCCGGCCTTGATCCGTGGAATCCCGACACCGACAGGGATGGAACGCTTGACTTCGACGACGTTCCCGCATCCCTCTCCTCGACCCCGTTCTCCTACGGCTGGCTCTACACCGACGCCGACTACGTCCTCGACGGCTACGAGTACCAGTGGGAGGACAGCTACGCCTCGCCGTACCGCTATGACGAGGACGAGGACCGCGACCTCGACGGTTGGAACAACTGGTCCGAGGCCCTTGTCGGCACGGCGCTGGCCTACAATTCCTACAACGAACCGGTCGTCGTCGAAGACGGGGACGCCGACGCGGATGCCAGTATCAGTGTCGCGGAGGCGTCCGTGGCCGACAAGGCTGCAAACTTCCCGGTGCCGGACCTCACGGTCACGCTCGACTATTACGGCCGTGCGATCAAGGGCGCGAAGCTCGTCATCCACGCCTACTCGCACGAGGACATGAACGGCTTGCCGGACGCTGTCTTCGTCAAGGACTTCTCCAGTGACACCCTCGACACCTGGCCGATGACCGTCACCGTCGGCCGCGAGAGCCTCGTCTACGGCCACATCCGCCAGGGCAGGAACTGGTTCTACGCCTGGTTTGACGGAGCAGGCGCTGGAGCAGGCGCTGGAGCTTCCGCAGGCGCCGGACAGAATGCCGGGGCTGATGGCAGTTGGCCGACATGGTCCGCCGGCGAACCCGCGGCCATCGCTGACAACCAGCTCGATGGCATCGACATCGGCTTCGACCGCAACGAAGTCACCTTCCACCTCACGGACAAGGCCGAATCCTTCGCCCGCTTCTCGTGGGAGGGCCAGATGCCTGAAGGCGATGTCCATGTCGCCATGCTCTACAGCGGCAACGCCGTCTTCGACCGCGTCATCAAGTGGCCGCGCACCTGGCTCCATGAGGGCGACATCGTCTCCTGGAACAACGAGCAGTCCGGTCAGAGCGGTTCCAACTTCGGACTTGGCGCGCTGGAAGAGACCGTCAGCGCCAACGACGAAGTTGTCCGCGGCATTGAGGTGGTTCTCACGCCCCAGGGCAACTTCGAAGGCGACCAGTGGTCCATTGCGGAGTTCTGCGTGGTCTCCAACTGGATGCACTCGGCCTCGGCCCTGGCCAAGCCCGCTCTCTACGGTCCCATCGGCAGGGAAATCGTCGCCGACGCACGGCCCGAGTTCCAGTTCAGCCTTGATCCGGAGTTCTCCGAGTTCCGCTTCCGCATCCTCAAGCGGCGGTCGGAGTCCGACGACTGGACCAGTCCGATTCCCGTTGTCGACGAGCGCTTCCTCGCCCCCGGCCGCTTCTGGAACGACGCGACGCATCGGCGCGACCTTGTGATCTTCAAGTCGCCGATCAGCGTCGGGGACGTTTCCGAGAACATCGTCGTCTTCGAACGCGGAAAGATGTACCAGTGGATTGTCACCGGCTACTCGCCCGCCGTGCGGAGCGGCGTCTCGTCTGCAGTCGGGTACTTCATCACATCCGATGCATCCTCGTCCGAGACCGTGCATGCCTCAGGTGGCAAGGGCGTGATCGACGTTAGCGTCTCATACCCGTCGGGCATGGCCTACCAGGGCTCCGCAGCGCCCTTCATCCGCGTCCAGGCCTTCCGCTCCAAGAGCTTCAACGGCCTTCCCGACGCCTCCGTCCGCATCGCGAACGCGGCCAACTGCAGGATTACGGGCCTTGAAGAAGGCGAAAGCTACTTCATCCGCGCCTACGTCGAGCAGGGTGGCGACGCCCTGACGCGCGACAAGTGGGAGTCCTGGGGCTACTACAGGGCCGGAAACGGCGCGGTCAACCCGTTCATGCCGGTCGCCGTCAAGGCGACGATGCTCGGCAACGCGAGTTCGCGCTACGCCGTGACGATCCGCGACTGCGACACGGACAACGACCTCCTGCCGGATGCCTACGAGTGGGCGAAGGTCGGCAACTTCACCAGCTACGGCGTCGCGAACTATGCGCCGTCGGTGAAGCAGACCGTAGCCTACGCGGTCTCGCCGCTGGCCATCGCCGCTGCCGATCCGCTATGCGCTGGCGCCGGCTACACGCTGATCGCCAACGGCATCGACCCCAGCGCGGACGAAGACGACGACGGCTTCTCCAATGGTCTTGAAGACGCCCTCGGTCTGGACGCTGAGACGCCGCAGTCGCTGAAGATCACCTCCGTCTCCTTCAACGCCGACGGGAACCCGGTCCTCGACTGGGCCATTGACGGTGTCGAGCGCAAGCGCGACGGCAACGATCTCCGGAGCGAAGTACTCTACGAGATTCAGGCCAAGGTGTCGCTGACGGATCCCGAGTGGACAACCATTAGAACGGTCTCCTCGACGAAGGCCGCCGAAACCGCCAATCTGGCAGAGAAGCCGGAGAAGGGCGTGGACATCTCGGCCTTCCGCTTCTTCCGGGTCAAGCTCGGAACGGTCAGAACGGAGAAGTAGGCTCAAACGAAATCGGGCGGGCGCGGCGGTTGCCGCGCCCGCCCGATTTCGTTTTTAGATTAATTGCTTTGCAACTGCTTCTATATATGGTATTATTGAATTGCAGGAATTTTTCGTCTCTTAGCCATAAGCTCCAAGCTCTAAGCTCTCGACCTTCGACCTACCATGAGTACACACATCGATGCCGCAGAAAAGGCGGCGAAGCGCAAGCTTGACATGATTTTCGGGCTGGGCATCACGGCCCTTGCCGCCATCGTCTATCTGCTGACACTTTCCACAGGCGTCTTCCCCGGACAGTCGGCTTCCCTGATGGCCACCTACACTGGCGTCGAACCGATGGTCGCGCCGATCCACCCCGTCTGGGGCGCCATCGTGGGCGCGATAGGGCGGATGGGGGCCGGCGGCGCCGGCGCGGCCCTGCGGCTGAACCTCTTCAGCCTGGTCTTGGCAGTCTGCTGTGTCGGCATGCTGTACGTCCTCTTCTCGACGCTCGCATTCTCCTGCTTTGACACCCAGAAGGTCCCCGCTCCGCTCCCTGCCCGCGCCTCGGTCTTCGGCGCCACGTTCGCCGCTGCGGCCCTCGCCTTTTCCGTGCCGTTCTGGATCACCGCCACGCGCCTCCACTTCCAGGTCTTCGACCTCTTCCTGCTCCTCGTTCTGGCGCATCTCCTCCTCCTCTACCTGCGCACCGGGGCGCTCGCTTTCTTCCTGGTCTTCTCGCTGCTTCTCGGCGTCTCCATCGTCGAGGCCGCGCCAATCGCGCTCTTCGCCCCGCTCTTCGCATTTGTGCTTCTCCGCGCCTGGTTGCGCGACGACGTCTTCGGCGGATTCAGGGGGTACCGCGCCTTCCTCGGCATCCTCCTCCTCCTTGTCGGCCTTTCGCTCTACTTCGTCTCCGCCTACAACTTCTTCACGCATGAGGACATCACGCTCCGTGGCTACGGCGGCTACTGGGATGTTGTCCGCCAGATGCTGAAGGACCAGACGCACATATTCAGGGCGTCCATTCCCGATATCGGCTGGCTCTTCCCCGTCGCTTTCGTGGTCATACCGTGGCTTGCGTCGCTTGCAATCGCCCAGCGGGCCCTTAACGAAACCCGCGACTGGAGCTTCATCTTCTTCCATATCGCGCTCTCCATCGTCGTCGTGGCCACGATTACCAATACCGGGATTTCGCGCTGGGGCCTGGAACTTGCCAAATTGCGCGATGGCCAACCGGCGGGGGAGCTGGCGGGAATACTGCCGGTCTTTCTTTATGCGATGACCGCGATGGTCGCGGGCTATGCGGTGTCATACTGGTACGTTGCCGTGGCGAACCGCGTCAATATTCTCAAGCAACTGGTGGATCTGCCCAATGTGAAATTCAGCATTTGGAGCGGCTACGTCTTTGGCTGGCTTGTCGCCGTCATTGTCTTTTTGGCCGCCGTCATCAACGGCCAGGAGGCAAGCGGCAAGCGCGGTAATTTTGCGGACGCCTGCGCGCGGGAGCTGCTGGCAAACCTCAAGGACCGCCCCTGGCTTGTCACGGACGGCATGTTCGACAACCATCTGCGTCTGGAGGCGGCGCGCATCGGGCAGCCCCTCAAGCTGATCGCCCTGCAAAGAAACGACAACCCCATTTACATCCGACAGCTCAAGAAGATGATCGAGTCCGACCCGGAATTCCCACCCGCCGAACGCGTCCGCCTTCAGAACTCCGCCGAACTGGGCGTCATGACGTTCGTGCAGGACTGGCTTGAAAGCGACTCCAATGTCGTCAACCGCATCGCCATCATGTCGGCGCCGGATCTGCTCGTCGGCGCGGGATGCGCCGTCGTTCCGAACTACTTCTGCTTCGTGGGCGAACGCGACATCGAAACGCTCCGCGACAAGCCCGTACTCCAAAAGTACGACGAATTCTGGAAGAGGATGCGCAAGACACTGGCCAAGTCGCGCGGCCGCAACGACCCCATATCCCAATACCGCGCCGACGTCCGCCGCCAGGTGGGCTTTGTCGCCAACAACGCGGGGGTCCTGCTTGAGGATCTCGGCCGCGACGAAGAGGCGTACGAAGTCTACGGCATTGTGCGGCAGATCGACCCCGACAACATTTCCGCCCTCCTCAACCGCGTCGAGATGCTCCACCGCAAGGAAAAGGAGGGCTTCCACGCGGCGGACCGCGCCGCCATAGAGAAGGACCTCCGCGATTTCGTCTCAAAGATGAAGCACCGCCTTCCGATCTGGTCGCTCTCCCGCTCGTTCGGCTATGTGCGCTCGCCCATCCTCTTCGCCCAGCTCGGCTGGAACTGGGCCCTCTCGGGACAGCCCGGCATGGCCCTTGCCGGCATGCGCCGCGCCGCCGACGTCGCCGCCACCACGGCCTCCCGGGCGCGCGTCAGGGAGGCGATGGCGGACATCCTCCTCCGCCAGAACGACACCGAGAAGTCCGAGACCATCTACTCCGACATTCTGGCCGAAGACCCCGAGAACCAGCGCGCCCTTCTCTCCATGTCGCGCATCGCCGCCCGCCGCGGCTCCTTTGACAAGGCCCGCGAGTGGCTCTCGAAGGCCAAGTCCGCCGGCGCCGACAACGGTGCCGTCGCCATCGAAAGCGCGGCTCTCGACCTCGCGGCCAACAAGCCGGAAACGGCCCGCATCACCCTGACTGAAATCACCGAACTTCAGCCGCGGAATCTCCAGGCCCTGGGCATGCTGGCCGTTTCCGTCATTCAGATGCGCGATTTCGAGGAGGTGGAGAAGCACATCCTCCCGCGCATGGAGTCCGTGGCCGGCACGCCGGACGACTACCTCGTCCACATCACGCGCGGCCAGCTCGCCTACGCCAAGGGCAAGGACTTCTACAAACAGGCGCGCAATTCCTTCGAACGTGCCGCGACCCTCCGTCCCGGTCTTCCGATTCTCATGGAGTGGATCCTCCGCCTCGACTTCATGCTCGTCGACAAGTCCGCCGCCGAGGAACACGCCCGCCAGCTCCTCCGCCTCGATCGCGACAACGGCTTCGCCAACTACATCATGGGTTCGCTTATGCTTGAGAGCGGCCGCAATGACATCGCCGAGGACTACCTTCGCCGCTCCGTCGGTTCTGCGCGTTCCCCAGAGGCCCTCAATGACCTTGCCGAGCTTCTCCGCAAGACCGGGAACTACAAGGAGGCGGAAGAGCGCGCCCGTGACGCCATCGACCTCGCCCCGGACTTCTACGTCACCTACGACACGCTTGGCGGCGTCCTGGCCGACACCGACCGCCTCGGCGAGGCCGAAAAGGCCTTTACCAAGGCGCTCGAACTCTTCGACGACGACCTCCGCGTCCACCTCAACCTTGCGAAGCTCCTCTTCCGCATGGGCAACCTCGTCAAGGCGCGCGAAATCGTCGCCAAAATCAATCCGCGCCGCAGCGAACTTCCGCCCGCCGAGCAGGAGGAGCTGGCGCGTCTCGTCCGCGACCTCACACCCGGCCGCAAGTAGCGGCGCGGAGCGCCTCGTTGAAACGTTGAAGGAGCGTTGAAGGGACGTTGAAGGCGGCTCTTAACCGCTTAACCGCTCAACCATGAAAAAGATCATTCTTTTGCTTTCTTCCGGCTTCGGTCTCGGATATTCCCCTTTCGCTTCCGGGACATGCGGCGCATTGCTGGGTATTCCGCTCGGTCTTGCGCTTGCGACGCTCCACGGACACCTCCTTTACCAGCTCGCCATAGCGGCCGCCCTCGTCCTCCTCGCAATCCCTGTCTGCGACGCCGCCGAGAAGATCTACGGCGTGAAGGACGATGGAAGAATCGTCGCCGACGAGTACATGCTCCTCCCAATCTGCTTCATCGGCCATGCCCCGCTCTGGCAGATGCTCCTGGGCGGCGGAGAGGCGGCCCTTCGCGCCGCGCTTTTCATCGGCGTGATTTTCGTGATCAGCCGCATCACGGACATCCTCAAGCCCTCGCCCGCCCGCCAGCTCCAGGCCGTTCGCGGCGGTCTCGGGATCGTCCTTGACGACCTCGTTGCAGACATCTACGCCTGGATTCTCATCTGGGGTGTTTCCAGCTACGTCCTAGGCCCCTTCGCGTGAAGCTTCTTTCCACTCTCCGTGACGCGCCGGCGGTCAAGGTCATCGCCGCGATCTGCGCCATCGTCTTCGCCGCGCAGCATGTCGCGATGCGCATCCCGCTCGTGGAGAATCTCTCCCTCGGAAGCGTTTTCCCCTACGCCTTCGGCGTCTACTTCCCCTTCCTGGCGAAAGGGGCCTTCTGGCAGCCGATTACCTACATCTTCCTGCACGGATCATTCTTCCACATTGCCGTCAACCTTTTCACTCTTCTCTTTTTCGGCGCATCCGTCGAACGCCTCGTCGGCACACGTCGCTTTTGGGGCCTTTTTCTCATTTCCGGCATTCTCGGCGGTCTTGGATGGGTGGCGTGCGACTACTTCGAACCGTCCTTCTGGATGTGGGTGCAGTCGCTTCCGCACGACCTCTGCCGACGCCTTGCGCAGCGCTGGGGCGAGAGCCAGATCGCCGGCGTGCAGTTCAATGTCTGCGTCGGCGCCTCTGGAAGCGTCTGCGGCCTCATCGGCGCCTTTGCGGCGCTCTTCCCGGAGGCTCGCCTCACGGTTTTCCTCCTCTACGTGATTCCCATTCGCATGAAGGCGCGGACGTTCGCCATTCTGCTCGCCGTCTTTTCGCTCGTCGCGGCCGTACTCAGCACGGGCCATATCGCCCATGCGGCGCACCTCGCCGGCGGCATCGCCGGCTACCTCTGGGCCACGCTTGCGCACGGCCGCGTGCGCGGCATGCTATAATCATTCCATGGAAAAACTAGTGTCAGACACCCTTCGCGCACTCGGGGAGCGCGGCTTCAACACGCACTATTTCGAGTCAGCCTCATCAATGCGGGACTTTGTGCTTGAATCGGTCCCTGCCTCAGCCTCAGTAGGCTTCGGCGGATCGGTTACAACAGAGCAGTTGGGCCTCTATGACGCGCTCAAGGAGCGGGGCTGCGCGGTTCATTTCCACTGGAGGGAGCCGCGTGAAAACCGCGCCGCCGTCTTCGAGGCCGCACGTAAGGCGGACGTCTACATCATGAGTTCGAACGCCGTTTCGGCCGATGGCGCACTCCTCAACATCGACGGTAACGGCAACCGCGTGGGAAGTCTTGTCGATGGCCCGAATACTGTATTTATCTTGTTGGGAATAAATAAGTTAACTAAATCAAGGGCGGAGGCGTTCACACGCGTTAAAACTGTTGCCTGCCCAGCCAACGCGCGCCGTCTCGGCTTGAATACGCCCTGCGCGCGCACGGGGGCATGCGCCGACTGCCGGTCCCCGCAGAGGATGTGCAACTACATTGTATGGACGGAGGCCCCTCGCAAGGGCGCGACGGTCCATGTTTGCGTTGCGGCTTGTGAAATGGGCTTCTGATGCGTATTCTGGCGAAAAATCCCCTTGAAATTTTTTTGTTGATTTTTTTCGTAAAATAGAGGATTCTTATTTCATGCCTTGGAACTGACTCCACGGCAAAACCCCCCAACAGGAGAACTCATCATGGCTAAGAAACCCGCTGCCAAACCCGCTGCCAAACCCGCAGCCAAGCCCGCCCCCAAGAAGGCCGCCAAGGTCGTCGTCCCGACGACGAAGGGCGCCATCCTCGCCGAAATCGCCGCCAAGGCCGGAATCACCAAGGCCCAGGCCGACGCCGCCTACGCGACGCTTCTCGCCATCGCCTACGCTGGCGCCAAGCTGCCCGCCGGCATCACCCTTCCCGGTCTTGCCAAGCTCAGCATCGGCAAGCGCTCCGCCCGCACCGGCGTCAACCCCAAGACCAAGGAAAAGATCAAGATCCCGGCCGCCAAGGTCGTCAAGGTCAAGGCCCTCAAGGCCCTCAAGGACGGCGTCCTCTAGTTCGAACTAAAGGACAGCAAAACGATTCGGGCAGCGGCCAGCCGCTGCCCGAATTGTTTTGTGTCCTTGAACTTTGAACTTTGAACTCTGAACTAAAGATGGTAGAATAAAGGAGCGATGAAAGACTACTTCGAAAAATCCTACTTCGACAACGCGGCGGCGGCATTGCCGCAATCCTGGTTCGACTTCAAGCCCGAAGTCGGCGTCATCCTCGGATCGGGGTGGGGGAGGACCCTGCTGGACGAGCCTTACCTTGGCTCCCTCTCCTACGCCGACATTCCGGGCTACGGCGCCAGCACCGTGGCGGGCCACGCCGGCGAGGTGCGCATCCTTGAGGTCGGCGGCCGCCATGTCGTCGCCTTCTGCGGACGCCGCCACTTCTACGAGGGCGATGGATGGGGGCCCGTCGTGATGCCGATCGAGCTCATGCGGCGCCTTGGCGTGAAGCGCGTTCTGCTCACCAACGCGGCCGGCGCCGTCAATCCCGCGCTGAATCCGGGCGACATGCTCGTCATCCGCGATCACGTGAACACGACAGGCCTCAATCCGCTGCAGGGGCCCGTCCATCCCGGCTGGGGTACGCGCTTCCCAGACCAGTCGGAGGTCTACTCGAAGGCGCTGGGCGACGCCATGCAGGCGGCGGCCCGCAAGATGGGCATCCGCCTCCCCGACGGCATCTACGCCTTCACGGCGGGGCCGTGCTTCGAGACGCCCGCAGAAATCCGCGCCTACGGCATCTGGGGCGTCGACGCGGTGGGGATGTCCACGGTTCCGGAGGCCATCGTCGCGAACGCGGCCGGCCTGAAGGTCTCGGCGCTCAGCTGCATCACGAACATGGCCGCCGGCATCGCCGGACAGCGTCTCTGCCACGAGGAGGTCATGGAGGCCACGGCCGCCGCCGCGCCGCGCATGGGCCGCCTCCTCATGTCCGTCCTCGCTTCGTAGCTCATCACCGAGAAGGAGAAACAACCATGCCAGTTGCAGTCATTGTCATCATCGCCGTCGTCGTCGTGGCCGTCGTGGCCGTGGCCGGCCCGTACAACGCGCTCGTCACGCTTCGCCAGCGCTACAAGAACGCCTTCGCGCAGATTGACGTCCAGCTCAAGCGTCGCTACGACCTCATCCCGAACCTCGTCGAGACCGCAAAAGGCTACATGAAGCACGAACGCGAAACGCTTGAGGCGGTCGTCGCGGCGCGCAACCAGGCCGTCACGGCCACCCGCGCGGCCGTCGGCGATCCGGGCGGCGAAGAGGCGATGGCGTCCTTCAACCGCGCCGAGGGCAACCTGGGCGGAGCGATGCGCCGCATGATGCTCCTCGTCGAGAACTATCCGGACCTCAAGGCCAGTCAGAACATGCTCGCCCTCCAGGAGGAACTGGCCTCGACTGAGAACAAGGTCTCCTTCGCCCGCCAGTCGTACAACGACGCCGTAACCGCCTACAACACAAAACGGGAGGTCTTCCCGACGAACCTCGTCGCGCGATTCTTCAATTTCGCGCCGGCCGTCCTCTTTGAAGTAACGGACGCCGTCGAGCGCGAGGCGCCTAAGGTCCAGTTCTAATCCGTTCCGGCCTTGGACTTCTTCGAACAGCAGGAGGCCGCGCGAAGGAGGACGGGGCGCCTCGCCCTTCTCGTGGCGCTCGCCGTCGTCGCGACGGTGCTGATGACCTGCCTTGCGGTCTGCTTTGCGTGGACGCTGGGCCTCTTTCTGACCGACGCCCAGAACACGGGCGACTTCTGGGCGCTCTTTCGCGCGACGGCCGTGAATTCGTCTGTAGGCGTCGTATCCGCGCTCGCGACGCTGGCCGTTGTCTTCTGCGCATTCCTCTGGCGGCATCACGCCCTGCGCCGAGGCGGTGCCGCCGTGGCGGAGGCCATGGGTGGCACGCCCGTCAATCTGCAGACGACGGACCTTGAGGAGCGACGGCTCCTCAACGTCGTCGAGGAGATGGCCATAGCCGCCGGCGTGCGCGTCCCCAAGGTCTACATCCTGCGGCGGGCGCGCGGCATCAACGCCTTCGCCGCAGGATACACGTCGGACGACGCGGCGGTCTGCGTCACCGCCGGACTGCTCGACACCTTCACGCGCGACGAGATGCAGGCCGTCATCGGCCA
>JAEEGL014245807.1_pt1 | contig 24847 bp, 18 predicted proteins | sample 9134231 | NCBI WGS metagenome assembly JAEEGL01 (sample SAMN16246548, study PRJNA631951) | gut metagenome | biome: gut microbiome; feature: rumen; material: fiber-attached | host: Bos | place: Iran: Karaj | collected 2018-10
ATCCACCCACTCGTCACGGCCGATATCCTCGAAGGGGATCTCGGTATCTATGCACAGCTGGGGGAGAGCGGCAGCCGCGGCGTTGACCGCGGTGCTTTCCCAGCTTTCAAGCAAAACGCTCTCGCCCTCGCGGGCGTCAAATGTGAACGTGACGCTGCCGTCGTCGTTCACCGAGGAGGAGGCTCTTGCGTCCCCGGGAAAGAACACGGAGTAGTTGACGGAAGCGCTCCAGGCCTCGTCATACGCGACCGTGAAGGAAAGCAGCCTGGTCTCGTCGAACACGAGCGCGTTACCGCTCTCATGACAGGCTATCGTGCGCTCTTCGGGCCCGGAAACGAGCTGCGCGCCGTCCGATATCCTCGGCTCCAGCACTCGCTCGCCCTCTGCAGAGGCAAGCGAGCCCGAGAACACGCTGCCCATCGGCAGCACGGTCATCAGCACCGCCGTAAGCAGCGCCGCAAAGTTCTTAAACCACCGGGTACTCATAGCCATATCCTCCCTGTGTTACATTTTAATAAGATACTGGTGAATAAACTCGTCTATCTCTCCGTCCATTACAGCCTGGATATTGCCGGTCTCGCAGCCGGTGCGGTGATCCTTGACCATGGTATAGGGCTGGAATACGTAGGAGCGTATCTGGCTGCCCCATTCGATCTTCTTCAGCTCGCCCTTTATGTCGGCCATCTTCTCCATGCGCTCGCGCTCCTTTATCTCGAGGAGCTTACCTTTGAGGATGCGCATGGCCACTTCCTTGTTCTGAAGCTGGCTGCGCTCGTTCTGGCACTGCACCACTATGCCCGTGGCAAAGTGAGTGATGCGGATGGCGGAGGAGACCTTGTTTACGTTCTGACCGCCCGCGCCGCCGGAGCGGTAGGTGTCGATCCTTATATCCTCGGGCTTTATTTCTATGGAGTTATCGTCCTCGGTAAGTATGGGTGTGACGTCCAGCGAGGCGAAGCTGGTGTGCCTTCTTCCCGATGAATCGAAGGGGCTTATGCGGACCAGCCTGTGCACGCCCTTTTCGGCCTTAAGGTAGCCGTAGGCGTTCTCGCCCTGCACCTCAAAGGTGACGGACTTGATGCCCGCTTCCTCGCCGTCAAGAAGGTCCAGCTCCTTCACGGTGTAGCCCTGCCTCTCGCAGTAGCGGACGTACATGCGGTAGAGCATGCTGACCCAATCCTGCGCCTCGGTGCCGCCCGCGCCCGCGTGGAGCGAAAGCACCGCGTTATAGCTGTCGTAAGGTCCGGTCAAAAGCGCCGCAAGGTGGAAATCCTCCACGGCCTTATTGAGCTTTTCAAACTCTCCCGGCACCTCCTCGGCCATGTCTTCGTCCTCCTCACCCATGTCCATGAGGACCTCGAAATCCTCGCACATGGTTTCGAGCTTGGCGTACTTGTCGAGCTTTGAGGTGATGGACTTCATGCGCTGATTGATCTTGTTCGCGGCTTCAACGTCGTCCCAGAAGCCCTCCCTGCCCATCTGCTCTTCAAGCTGTTTCTTTTCCTCGGCAAGCTCGGCGACCTTAAAGGGATTCACCCGCCTGCTTGAGGGCAGCAATCACCGCCGTAAGCTGCTGGCGGTATTCATCCATGATGATCATTTTATTGCTTCCTTTCGGTGTATTTATTGAGTGTGATGATTTGCTGACCACCGCATTCCCGCTGCCGCGGCAGAGCCGTTGTTCCTTCCCCTGTTGAGGGAAAGGGAGGACCGCCGCCCTATGGCGGTGGTGGAAGAGGTGGCGGCTTATGTGATCCGCTTTTACATCCTCTCCGGCGCTTCGATGCCCACAAGGTACAGCCCCGTCTTTATGGCGATCCTCGCGGCGTCGGTCAGTGCAAGGCGGGCGCACCTTACGCCCTCGTCCTCGTCCATGATGCGGTTTTCAAAGTAGAACTTGTTGAAGGCCGAGCAGATATCTATCACGTTCCTCGAGATGAGGTAGGGCTCGTACTTCTCCGCGGCGGACCCGATCGACGCGGGCAGCGTGTTCATTGCCTTTATCAGATTGGCGCAGCTTTCGTTGTCAAGGCAGCTCCAATCGGCCTTTTCCGCGTCATAGCCGTCGGCCTTGCGCAGCACGGAGCAGCACCTTGCGTGGGTGTATTGAGCATAGGGCGCGGTCTCGCCCTCGAAATTCAGCGCCTTTTCCCAGCTGAACGTGAAATCCTTTATACGGCTGGAATAGAGCGGCCCCCACACCACGGCGCCGACGCCCACCTGGCGGGCGACCTCGTCCATGTTTTCAAGATCGGGGCTTTTCTCCATCATGATCGCCTTGGTCTTTTCGATGGCCTTGTTCAGCACGTCCTCAAGATAGATCGCGTTGCCCTTCCTTGTGGAGAAGGTCTGATCGGCCATGCTTATCATGCCGAAGTTGACGTGCACGCAGTCCTTGGCCCAATCATAGCCCATGAGCTCCAGCGTTTTGAACACCTGCCTGAAATGCAGATTCTGCTGATAGGCTACGACGTAGAGGTTCTTATAGAAATCGTAGGTGTTTTTGCGGTAGATCGCGGCGGTGATATCACGGGTGGGATATATGGTGCCGCCGTTGGATTTGAGTATCATGCAGGGGGGCATGTCATAGGCGGAAAGATCGACTATCGTCGCGCCGTTGTCCACGGTCGTCACGCCCTTGTCGGCAAGCTCCCTGATGACGGCGGGCATCTTGTCCTCATAGAAGGCCTCGCCGTTGTAGCTGTCGAATTCGACGCCCATAAGCTTATACACCCTCTCGGCCTCGCGGAGCGTCAGCTCCTTGAACCACTGATAAAGCTCCCAGTTTTCGGGATCGTGCAGCTCGATCGAGCGGAAGGCCGCCCTTGCCTCGTCGTCAAGGGAGGGATCCTTCTCCGCCTCCTGATGGAACTTCACGTAAAGCGCCACCAGCTCGCGCGTGGGGGATCCGGCGTTTTCGATCGTCCTCCTGTCGCCCCATTTTTTATAGGCAACGAGCATCTTGCCGAACTGCGTGCCCCAGTCGCCCAGATGGTTGATGCGGACGGGGGTAAAGCCCAGATGACGGAATATCCTCGAGAGCGAATGCCCCAGCACCGTGGTGGTGACGTGGTGGATGCCGAAGGGCTTGCAGATGTTTATGGAGGAGAAGTCTATGCAGACGTTCCTGCCCGCGCCCTCGTCAGAGGAGCCGAAACGCTCGCCCTCCTCAAGCACCCTGAGGACGGTCTTTTTGGCTTCGTCGCCCCTGTCAAGGAAGAAATTCAGATAGCCGCCGAGCGGCTCGGCCCTGACGATGCCTTCAAAGCCCTCAAAGCCCTTTGCCAGCTCCTGCGCGATCACGGGCGGGGCCTTGCGCATGGCCCTGGCGAATTTGAAGCAGGGCAGTGCGATATCGCCCTTGTCGGGGGACGGGGGCGTTTCGAAGAAGCCGAGCACGTCCGACTCGGGCACTCCGGTGAAAGCGGCGGCTTTTTCAGCGATCCTGTTCTTTATATCCATTTAACGAATTGTACCCGATGCAGCAAATATACGCGTTTGGGTACATACCTCCAGAATAATTTTCAACAATTAATTATAACACAATTATTTTCTGTTGCCAATAGCGAATTTATTTGTTATAATAGGCAGCATGGATAGAAATGTGTACATGACTCCCCGTGAGATCGAAGAAAAACAGGAGCGCCGCAGGAAGAATCGTATATTCAATGCGATCCTTTACTGTATTTCGGCATGCTTCATACTCTTCGGCATATTCGTCATATTGCGGGATCAGACCACTATATTCACACCGGATACGGCGGAAGTGCCCGATGCGACTTTCCCGCCGGTCGACGCCATAGAACCCATCGACACGCCCACGCCGGCGCCCACCGCCGAGGCAGGCGAGCCCACAAAGCCTCCGCCGGACGTAACGACGCCCCCCGATCACACCCCCGAGCCGGGCTCGCAGCCCGTTGCCATCTACTTTTACGATCACAAGATCTCGGTCAAGGTCGTGCCCGTAGGCCTCAATAAAAAGGGCGAGATGGACACCATCCCCAAAGCCGATATCGCCGGCTGGTATAAATACGGTCCCGCTCCCAATCAGGACGGCAACTGCATCATAGCCGGCCACAACCGTTACAGCGGTCAGAAGGGCCTGTTCGCGCTGCTCCACAAGGGGCTCGTCGTGGGCGACCGCATCTGCGTCACCATGGAAAGCGGCAAAGTCAAATTCTACATCGTCGAATCCATCGACCGCTACAAGTATGACGCCGTGCCCGAATCCGTCATGGAGGAAGGCGGGCGCACTCGTCTGACTCTCATCACCTGCCTGGGTGATTACAGCCACACTCTGCATATGTCCGAAACGCGCGTCGTCGCGGTATGCAGACCCATCACATAATAAATAAGAAAATATTCAGGAGGTTTATAATATGTCCGGACATTCCAAATGGGCCAACATCAAAAACAAGAAGGAAAAGACCGATAACGCCCGCGGTAAGATATTCACCAAGATAGGCCGCGAGATCGCGATAGCCGTCAAGGAGGGCGGCGGCGATCCCGCCAACAACTCCAAGCTGCGCGACGTCATCGCCAAGGCGAAGGCCGCCAACATGCCCAATGACAACATCTCCCGCTCCATCAAGAAGGCCGTTGGCGAAGGCGCCGGCGTCAACTATGAAGAGGGCACCTATGAAGGCTACGGTCCCGGCGGCATCGCTCTGATCGTCGACGTCGTCACCGACAACCGCAACCGCACCGCCGCCGAGCTGCGCCATATCTTCGATAAGTACGGCAACGGCATGGGCAACTCCGGCTGCGTCTCCTACATGTTCGATAAGAAGGGCGTCATCGTGATCGAGCGCACCTCCGAGCTTGACGAGGACGAGCTGATGATGGCCGCTCTCGATGCGGGCGCCGAGGATTTCGTGCCCCAGGACGACTGCTTCGAGGTCTACACCGCTCCCAACGATTACTACGCCGTCCGCGAGGCGCTTGAGGGCATGAGCCTCAACATCCTCTCCGGCGAGGTCGCCATGATCCCCCAGACCACCGTCGATATCTCCGATCCCGAGATGGTCATGAAGGTCGAGCGTCTTCTTGACATGTTCGACGATGACGATGACGTGCAGAACGTCTATCACAACGCCAACCTTCCCGAGGAGGAAGAGGAGGAGTAACCTTATAATAATGTTAAAAGCGCCTTCGGGCGCTTTTTCTATTCCTTATATGCCTTCCCTTGGGGGAAGGGGGACCGCCGCCGCAAGGCGGTGGTGGATGAGGGACTTATGCGGCCAAGCGGGACCGCCGCAGGCGGTGGTGGATGAGGGCCACGTGCGGCCAAGCGGGACCGCCGCCGCAAGGCGGTGGTGGATGATGGCCATATGCCCCCGTTTGTGCTCCGGAGGCCGCTTGTAAATCATTTACACGCGTTCTTTCCCATTCTTCCGCCGTCCGGCTGCGCCTTTTCACATTTTGGACATTATATAGGATTTTGGCCAAAATAACTTCTTCAAAACCATTGACAACCACCCCCGCATAATGTAGAATAACTATGTTTAAAGTGTACTCTGAGATATGCTGTGCATACCTTAGCGTCACATGTTAATTTTGCAAAAAATGCTACCCATTTCATAAGGAGGGAAGTATAGTGAAAAAGAGTTTTGTTAAGTTCATTGCTCTTGCTCTCGTGCTCATCATGGTGCTTGGCGCCGTGCCCGTATCCGCCGCGAGCAAGACGATCGAGAACGCAGGCAGTCTGCTGAACGATATGTTCGGCTGGCTCTTCATGCCCATTCCCCAGGGCAGTGCGTTCCCCGAGCAGGAGTTCCTGCCTCCCGAGGTCGATGGCGTCACCGTCACCGTCCGCGCTCCCGAAGGAGCGCTTCCCGCGGGCACCGATATAGAGGTCGCCCCCGTTGATATGGCTGCCGTGCAGAACGCTGTCGATGCTTCCTCCGAAGTCTCCGGCACTGTTCTCGCTGCCGTCGATATCACCTTCCGCTATCGCGGCGAAGAGATCCAGCCCACCGCGCCCGTCACCGTCACCATGACCAGCGCCGCGCTCGAGGGCCAGGATAACCTCACCGTCGTGCATATCGATGATCAGCGCGCCTCTCATGCCGAATCCGTCTTTGCCGAATTCGAAGACGATACCGCCACCTTCGACGCGGATAAGTTCTCCGTTTACGCGGTAATCGGCGGCGGCAACAGTGCAAAGCTGCTGAACGTCTATTTCAGGGATGCCCGTAATTCTGACCCCGAGACTAACGTTATTAACGTTCAGGCGATCCGCATGAGCCAGATCGGCAGGACCGACGATGAAAACAACGTCATCGATCCGATCTTCGACCCCGGCGTGCCGGATATCTCGCCCACGCAGTCCTTCGAGGGCTGGACCACGGATCCCACGATCGCCGAGGGGTCCACCGGTCTGAGCGTTGCCGATATCAACCGGTATGTCCTTGACCATTACAATTCCGAAAGTGATTCCGACACTCTGACCTATTACGCGAAGGTCTATGACGTCCGCTACGTCGTCTATCATGATCAGGCAGGCGCGGTCCTTATGACCCAGAGCTACCATATCCATGCCGGCAACTCTACCGAGAGCGTCAAGATCGACTGGACCTACGTCGGGTTCAAGGGCGGTCAGAACTTCGCGGGCTGGATCACCGATGATAAGGTCGAAGTCATGGGCGATTATCCGCTTTACAAGGATAACGTCGGGACGGTCTATCAGAACGGCACCAGCTACGATCTGAGCACCAACCTTTCCCTCTATCCTTACCTGAACAGCGGTAACTGGCTCATTTTCGATAACTATATCGATCAGGATGAAGACGACACCACCGCTTCCTATACCTCCCCCGTCTTCTATGCCGACGGCGAGGACACCGCTGCTCCCGCCACGCCCACCCGCACCGGTTACACCTTCGGCGGCTGGTTCAAGGAAAAGGCGTTCACCAACCGCTTCATCTTCGGCAGCCCGCTCAACGAGGAAACCAAGGTTTACGCGAAGTGGAACAAAGCTTCAACTACCTATCGTATCGCTGTATGGCAGCAGATCAGCACCGACGCTGTTGATGAGGATAATATGAATAACGTGTATGCGTATTATACTCCGACGACCGTTGATGTTGTTCTGACTGCGCATACCGGCGATCCGGTTTCTATTACCGAAGCCTATACCAGGCTCGGCAATCTGAATGACAGCGAGGACGATTGGGGCGAAATGGGCTACTATTTCGTCTACAATGCCGATCGTTCCGATACCGGTGCTGTTACTGTCAAGGGCGACGGCTCCACCGTTCTGAACGTATACTACGACCGCAAGATCATCACTATCAATTTCTGGACCAGCTCCGACCAGAGCACGCTCTGGTCCGGCAGCATCTACGAGGAAGCAGAGAACGGCACCTATTATAAAGCCGAGGATACTAACGCCACCGGTTATTATCTGATCGGTACGGGACCGAATGCCGACGCGACATACAGCAATGGCGATACTGTGTATTACCATGATTCATATTCCTCCAGCAACCTTCCCTCGTACGCTAATATTACGAAGTATTATTCTTCCGGCATGACATCTCATACGGTGAGCGCGAGCTCTACGTATCGGTCTTGGAGCGCGAATGAGAATACCATGATTTATCTGTATGAGGATTGGTGGGAGACATATTATCGTCCTCTGTATTATTATTACACCAATCAGGGTACCGCTTACTACCCTGTCGGCACCGGTCCTAACCCGACTGCAGAAGGTACTCATAATCTGGTATCGATCCCCAACCCCATGGTCGGTCTCTATCAGGCGCCTCTTGCAAATTGGCCCATAAGACCCGCCGAGAATTATAAGTGGAGTTACGTGGATGCTGAAGATGAGAAAACGTACGGTATTACCGTCCGCGATGCTTTTGATATCCCCGATAACACTCATACCACTACGTGGAATATCTATCAAGCTGCGGATGCGTCCACTGCTTATAAGACTCTCCACTGGATGTGTGAAGATCTGAACGGCAACTTTACCGAAAAAACCGCTACTCAGTTTGGTAATGGCGGTGCCAATACCAATATGACCCAGTACTATGACCACGGCAAATTCCTCGGTTATTTTGCATATGGTCATAACCTCACTACCAACAACACCAGCACTTCGAATGGATTTGTTGCTTATGAGAAGGGCGTTGGTATCGCTTACAGCTCGGCCGGTAATGATGCATATATTTACTTCATCAGAAGGACGTATGATTTCAATTATATGTCCAACAACGAAGAAGTAAAGACCGAGGCGAACGTAAAGTTCCAGCAGGATATTTCCGGCTTCGCAAACTACGTTCCCACCAACGGGCACGAAGGCTACTATTTCGACGGCTGGTACGCCGACCCCGGCTGCACCCAGGAATTCGATTTCAATACCACGATGCCCAACAACGAGGTAACGATCTACGCAAAGTGGACCATGATGCGTTTCCGCGTTGTGCTCGATCCGACCGGCGGTGAAGAAGGCGTCAACCCCACCGACATCACCTTCCCCGGCAATCAGGTTACCACCTTCCGCGTTGACTACGGCGAGCTCGTTCAGGCTTCCTCCATCAACAACGCTCAGCGCACGAACCATACCCTGCTTGGTTGGTTCCTTGATGAGAACTATACCATCCCCTTCAACTTCAACACCCCCATCACCGACCAGCTCGAGCATGTCGATATGACTTATGGTTCTGCGAGCGCTTCCGAGCGACAGGGCAGCGACCCGTGGAATATCGACAGCAACACCAATCTGCCGAAGACCTACAATGACGCCGACGGTGAGAATGACAACGTTATCGGCAAGATCAAGATCTACGCTCAGTGGCGTGAGAACCCCGATGGTGTTATCGGTATCAACGTTAAGTATGACGCAACCGCAGCCGACGGAACCGAAGGTCATTTCGCCGTTGCCGGCAATCCGACCGAATGGGAAGATCCGAACATCTACGCCGATAAGGCGAAGGCGTTCGGTCAGCCCGCTTCCGTTCCCGAGGACAGCAGCCTCCAGTTCCTCTATTGGGAGATCCTCGACGCCAACAACAACAACGCTGTTGTAGGCAAGGCTTACCCCGGCCAGCTCTGGGAGATCAATATCGACTGGGCGGAGGTTACGAACCTTAACGCAAAGGCGGTATACGCTGCTAAGTCCCAAAGGATTGTCAGGAACGCTGACGCTAAAGAAGTAACTAAGCTCGAGGGTACCCGCGCGAACCGTACCTATGCTGTTGTTTCTCAGCCCACACCCGGCAAGAAGTATCTGATTACATTCCGCAGCAACAGTTATACTTACATTATGACTAACAATCATTATAGTAACGGCAAACGTATAACCGCGGTAAGGATCTCTGGTGTAAACAATCAAATCACCGGTGATTATGACAACTATCAGTTCGGTGCCGAGTTCGTTGACGGACATTATTGGTTTGGCAGTATAGCGAATGTGACCTATCTGAGCATGGATTCATCCAGTTATAGTTATCCGTACTTGGGATACGATAGCAATAATGATTCCAATTCGGATTGGTCTTACAACACTACCAACCAGCTGTTAACCAATCGCGGTACGGGAGCCTCCCTGTACCTCTATGCCAGCAGTGGTACTTATTATTTCACAAGCTCCACAGCCACCGGGAATTCTGGTGATCCTATCACCTTCTATGAACTCCAGGAAACCGAGGTAACTTCCGGCACTGACTTCTATCGTGTCAATGATCTTAGGGTCGGTGATAACGTTATCATTGCACATGATAACAATGCGATGGGCAATACCACGGTTAATACCGTGACGATTTCCGGTACAACCTACAATGTTTTCCTTGATCGTATCAACGTTATCCACGACGTTTCCGGCAACGAAAAGATCACTGTTGCTGACAGCGATATTGAAACGGTCTCGTGGACTGTTGTGAGCGGCGACGCAACCAATGGTTTCGTTCTCCAAAACGTAGCCAACGGAAAGTACCTTGCAGTCAATTCGAGAGGGTACCTTATGCTGAGCAATAGTGGCGATACCAACTGGAAGTACGAGGGGACTAAACTCTCCAACACCAAGAACAGCAGTTATCCGCTGTTGGCTTTCAGCAACGAATTTGTTGATTTTACCACTATTGAAGACACAGGATATGATCCTGACATCCGCATCTACGCCGCAAGCCGCAAGTACAACGTCACCTTCATGGACGGTTACAACAACACCCAGATCGGTGCAGTTCAGCAGGTCGAGGAAGGCGGCAGCGCGGTCGCTCCCGAGGCTCCGGATCATACTGCTCAGGGTTATGTGTTCACCAGTTGGAGCGCGCCTTACGACAATATTACCGAAGATACGATCGTAACCGCTCAGTACACCAACGTCAGTGAGCTTAGTTACACCGTAACCTTCCACTACAGGCTCAGTGACGGCTCCTGGAAGGATGAGAGCCAGCCCGTCCAGCACGGTCAGGCCGCTAATCCGCCCGACGCCGCTTCTGTTGCGCCCGCGGGCTACACCTTCAACAGCTGGGATAAGAAGTATGACCACATCACTTCCAACCTGACCATCAACGCGGTCTATAAGCAGGAAGCGACGAAGAAGTACACCATCACCCTCCGCGCTGTTTACGGCCGTGCGAATACGACCTACGAGACCCATATCAACTGGTTTGCCAACAATGACGAGAACGGTATCAACGGCGGTGACGTCCAGAGGATGGAGCATCTCCAGATCAACCATGGTTACGACATCCCGACGCCTGACACCTTCAACCCCAACCGGGACGGCGAAACCGCCCTCAACAGCAGGGAAGGCTATGTGTTCCTCGGTTGGGCAAGGCTTGAAACCACCGGTTCCGACACTAACGGTACCGCTCATCCCGAGCTTGGCGTGGAAGATCTCTACCTTAAGTGGGATCCCTCGCTCAACGAAGGCGACGGCGGTTATCGCCTTGCTGATGCTGAGGAAGGCGTTCCTGCGAATACCCCCGTCGATCAGGTCGCCGCGGATGAAATGAGGCCCTACCACGACATGTACGCCGTCTGGGGCACGGTCTACTATGTATATCACTCCTCCGGTGAATCCGAAGCGAATGCTAAGGATACCGTTGAGAGGAAGGTATTCGTTCCCACTAAATCTGAAGGCACTAATGGCGAGATTGTTACCAATACGACAATCGATCTGGCAAACCAGACGAGGGAAGGGTACCTTTACGGCGGTTACTACTCCGAGTATGCTGGCGCTTCTGACACCGTAAAGGATGCCGGTTACAGTGCAAAGGACCTCTTTGCGCCTACCGTGGCCTTTAGCTGGGATTCGAATGATAACTACAAGCTTAAGTTCGCAGAGTCCAAGGCTGCCGACGATACCGGTGCAGTCAATTACGACGGCACGAACAGCACTTGGAACGCTATGAGGGCTTACGGTTGGAATACGACCAATGCAGAGCAGGGTGTCAATGCTGGTGAGAATGGTCTTAGTGTCACACCCGTAGCGGGCAGGACCTATTTCATCAAGGAAGTTCCTGCGGAGGCATACCTGCAGCCCTATATTTACTACACCTTCCACGGTGTTATGGAAAACAACAACCTTGTTGGAAGCGGTAAGATAGGTTCGCTGTTTGCGATTTCCAACATTGACGACACGATGTATTTTGACACCGGTTTCGTTATTAAGAATAACAGCAGACAGACGGCACATGTCGTTTCGGCTATGGTTATCCAGCCCAACAACATTCCCGGAAACGCTGTGACGCTTACTCCCGCCGACCTTTTCTCTACAGGCGGCGCGGCTAACCGTTTGACCTACCTTACCCTCTATAACGAACTGCAGGATTCCTCTGCAAATATCGTTAATGCTGGTGATAGCTTTGAGATCAGCAGATACTGGAAGACCCCCGATGGTCTGTATGTAACAGGCACTCTCAAGACGATCTACTCTGCGACGGGTAATGTAACTGGCTTTAATGCTCCCAACAGCCCGGATGATCACGTGATCAGCACTACGCTGAACGCCGATGAGTAAGAGTAAGGAGGTATTTTGTTATGAGCAATCGTAATTTTGGCTTTCCCCTTATTATGTCTGAACCTACCTTCCCCGGTATTACTGATGAACCTATTCCCACTGAAATAGGCGGTGGGTCTGACGTAAGCGGTCAGAATGGTAAAAACAGCAACAAGATCCCCTTCGCCTGCTCCTTTGAGACCTGGAGCGAGAAGTTCGCTTCCGACTGCTACAAGGACGGCATAGTCGATTTCAACGACTACGGTCAGTGGTGGGCGGATTCCGGTCTGGGCGAGGACGCTTGGAACCAGTTCAACACCGGGCTTCCCTTCAACTGGAAGTCTCAGAATGAACGCTGATTAAACGATTAACCGAATAGCGTGGGGGGACCCCTCCACGCTATTCATCTTAAAACGGCATGGCTCAAAACAAGGTCTATCAGGTTGAATATGCGGGGTATCCCGTGAAGTATGCCTTCCGGGAGCCGGGCACGGCGGCGCTCTTTCGGGAGCGGCTGACCGAGGCTTGCGGCGAACCGGACGTGTTCGAGACCGTGGAATTCCTTGAAAGGGCAAAGCGCCTTATGCCCGATGAACCGCCCGAGGGCGCGGAGTTTCGCAGTCTGATCTGCCTGACGTCCAAGCTGCTGCTCAGACACGGCTGCTGCCTGTTCCACGCGGTGTCGTTTGAAATGGACGGTCTTGCGTGGCTTTTGACCGCGCCGAGCGGCACGGGAAAATCGACCCAGTACATGAACTGGCAGCGGCAGTTCCCACGGGAGGCGCGCATGATATCGGGCGACGTGCCCGTGATCGAGGCAAGCGACCGAGGCGTCCTGGTGCACCCCTCGCCGTGGAACGGCAAGGAGGGTTTGGGTAATCCCCGCCTTTCGGCCCCGCTCGGCGGTATCGTGATACTTGAGCAGGGCAAGGAGGACAGGCTCGTGCGCCTTGAACCGATGGAGTGCCTGTATCCGCTGCTTCGCGAGTGCATCGTGCTCCTCGAGGCCGAGGACGAGGTGCGGCATATCGCCGGCATGCTCGACAGGATACTGCGCAACGTGCCCGTAATGAAGCTTGTGAACCTCGGCGGGCCCGAGTCGACCGTGCTGCTGCGCGGCGAGCTCAAGCGCATCGCCGCAATGAAGGGAGCGCGAAATGACTAAGTTCAGAACAAGGCCCGGCGTCGTGCTGACGAATATCTGCGGCGAGCACATACTCGTTGCGGCAAAAGCCGCCGTGCCCGACTGCCCCTTCGTGACAAGGATAAATGAAGAATCGGCGTTCCTTTGGGAGAAACTGAAGGTCGGCGCCGATGAGGACGAGCTTTTGCGGGCTGTCGAAAAAGAATTTGAAACGGATGATCCCGAAGCATTGCGCGGGGCCATTCAAGCGTTTTTGAAGCAGATGAGCGAAATGCATCTGCTTGTGGAGGATTGATCCGGTTTTCAGTGCGTTTTACGTATTCCGGGGGGAATAACGGCGCTTTGCCGGAAAGGATTTTGTTGAGATGAAAAGATTTTTTGCAGTATTTACAGTGATCGCGCTCGTGCTTTGCACGGCGGTATTTGCTCTGTCCTGCGGCAATAAGCCCGAGGACGGGGGAGAGACCGTGCCCGGTGATACGGCGGTCGCCACCGACGGCGTTGCCGGATCCGAGGATCCCGCCGCTCCCGCAACGGAGCTGCCCGAAGGCGTAACCGCCGATCCTAACGCGCCTGTAACCGAGGCTCCCGCCGACGTGACGGCCGATCCCGCCGCTCCCGCAAGCGAGCAGCCCGGCTCCACCGGTGAAGCCTCCGCTCCCGGCGGCAAGGAGACCGCCGCACCCGGCGCAACGAGCGAACCCTTTGCGACCCTTGCTCCCGGAGGCTCTTCCGGCGGCGACAAGACCAATGCCCCCGGAACGACTCCGGCTCCCGGCGGAAGCGTCACTCCCGCTCCCGGTGAAACCGATTTTCCCGGTTTGACCGAAGGCGACGGCGGTGAAGACGGACCCGGCATCATTGACAACGGCGACGGCACCGTGACGATCGTTGTTCCCAGCGGACAATCCTCCGGAGGTATCGGCGGTAATCCATGATAAGGTCCTATGAGCTGCTAACGGACGCGCTTCGCTGTGCGCTGCACGGAGAGCACGTTAAATGGGAAAGTATCGATGGGGAGGAGTTATCCTCCCTTATTGAGCTTTCCGCGCAGCATCACGTGCTTCCCATGATCGCCGAAGCGGTTTATTGCTGCCCCGCGGTCATGATGCACGCGCCTTTGCTCAAGTGGCTCAAAAAAAGAGCGCAGGATCAAACGATCTCCCAAGCGCAGAGGACGGCGGATTTCCTGCTGTTTTATAGGTTTTTGAATGAAAAGGGGCTCCGGCCTGTCATCACCAAGGGCGTGATGTGCCGCAGGCTCTATCCCTTTCCCGATCAGCGCACCTCGGTCGACGAGGACCTTTTGATCGACCCGGGCGAATTCGGGGCCTATCACGGCGCGCTGATCGAATTCGGTATGGATTTGGTCGATCCGGAGTCGGTATCGGATTTCGAGACCTCCTACGTCGACCATGTGAAAAACCTCTATATCGAGGTGCACAAGTCGCTTTTCGATGAGGATTCGAAAGCATACGGCGATTGCAACGCGCCCTTTGCCGGCGCGCTTGAGCGCAGTATCGAGACAGAGTATGAAGGAGTGAAGCTGCGAACGCTTTCGCATACGGATCATATGCTGTATCTGCTGCTTCATTCATACAAGCATCTGCTCCACGGAGGCTTTGGGATAAGGCAGGCGGCGGATATATGCATGTTCGGCTCGCGATTCGGCAAGGAGATCGATTGGAAGCTGATCAGGACCGAGTGCGAAAAGCTTCGCATAGAGCGATTCGCCGCGGCGATATTCACTATCGGCGCCGAACGGCTGGCGATAGACAAGCCGGAAGCGTTCGCGGACATAGCGATCGGCACGGAGCATCTGCTCCTTGACATGCTTTCGGGCGGGCTGTACGGAGTTGAGGATATCAACCGCGCTCATTCCAGCACGCTGACGATCGAAGCGGTCGCCGCCGACAGGACGGGCAGACGCAGGAAGGGCGCCATCGCTTCGCTCTTCCCGCCGCGCAGAGCGCTTGAGGGCAGATTCGGCTATTTGAAGAAGCATCCATGGCTGCTGCCCGCGGCATGGGCACAGAGGACGTGGAGCTATCTGACAAAGCGGGAGCACGGCCCGGTATCGCCTTCCGAATCGCTTAAAATAGGCAGGGAGCGGATCGAGCTGCTGAGAGAATACGGCATAATTGAGTGAGGGTAAAATATGAGTAAAAGGAATACCGCCGGCCTGATCGCCGGCATAGCGTCCGCGATCGTACTTGCGGCATTCGTTATCGTGCTTGTGATACCCGCCTCGCGTGAGGTGTTCAAGACGCTGTCGTCCGAGCACCCGTACATAATGGGCTTCATCAAATTCGGCCTGCTTGCCACGGTGGGCGAGGTGCTTGCGCTGACCATAAAAAAGAAGTCGCCTCAGTGCCCCTTCTATATAGGCTGGAGGATGCTCATCTGGGGCGTGATAGGAGTTGCGATCACCTTCATGATGAAGGCGTATTCCTTCGGAGTGGCCGGGATGATGGAAAACGGCCTGCTCCCCGGTCAGGGCGACGGGTTTTGTAACCGCCTTTTGCGCGCGTTTTATACCGCCGGGGTGATGAACCTCACCTTCGGGCCGACGTTCATGGCGACCCATAAGTGCACGGACAAGTATCTTGAGCTGCGCCATGCGGGCATAAGGAAGCCCGGGCTAAAGGGCGTGATCGGGGGCGTAGACTGGCACGGATTCGTCAGCTTCACCCTTTTCAAGACCATACCTCTCTTCTGGATACCCGCGCACACGCTCACTTTCATGCTTCCCGCGGAATACCAGGTGATAGTTGCGGCAGCGCTTTCCATCGCGCTCGGATTGATACTTAGCCTTAAAAAGTAAATATGACCGTTATTGCGGCGGATCCCGGGCGGATCCGCTTTTGTTTATCACATTATTGCAAATTTGGGATAAAAAAACACGGCAAAAGATGCTCCCGAGTGTTGAAATCCGAATCGTTTGGAAGTATAATTGTATTATGGAGAAGTCTGAAGATGTAAAAGGGGAAAATAGAGCCTTTTTCAGTTCCATTCAAACGATCCGCGAAAAGCGGAAGGATGGGAGCTTCCGTGAGGTGATAGATGATTGGCGCTGGATCTTCAAATACACCAAGCGTCACAAATTCGCCGTACTGTTTTACACGGTGCTGGGCGTGCTTTCCACCACGTTCGGCCTCGTTGCCAGCGTGGCGGGGAAGTACCTCATAGACATCATCACGGGGTATGAGACTTCAAAGCTCGGCCTGCTGATCGCGATAATGCTCGGCAGCGCGGCGTTCAGCCTGCTGTTCTCAAACCTCATCAACCGCCTCTCCGCAAAGATCGGCATCAATATCAATAACGACATCCAGGCCGACATATTCGACCAGATAATCGACGTTGACTGGAAGGCGATAAGCGAATATTCAAGCGGCGATCTGCTGAACCGTTTCAATAACGACGTGAACACCGTCAGCCGGAACGCTATAAGCTGGCTGCCGTCCATAATAATCGCGATCTATAACTTCATCGTGACTTTCGCGCTGATATGGCATTACAACAAGATCATGGCGCTGCTGGCGTTTGCAAGTGCGCCGATACTTCTTCTGATGAGCAAATACTTCATCGGCAAGCAGCGCGAGTATTCCAAAAAGGTCAAGGAGATGGGCTCACGCATGATGGGCTTTGAGGTGGAGACTTTCTATAATTTCGACACCATCAAGTCCTTCGGCATCATGGAAAGCTATGGGAACAAGCTGCGTCAGTGGCAGCGGAAGTTCAAGAAGCTGAGCCTTGAGTATAACCTTTTCGTTATAAAGACCAACGTGTTTATGTCCGTGCTGGGCATGATAGTACAGTACGCGGCATTCGGCTACTGCCTCTATCTTATGTGGAGCGGAGGGATATCCTTCGGCACCATGACGCTCTTTTTGGAGCAGAGGGCAAGGCTGTCGAGCGCGTTCTCGAGCGTCGTGGGCATTGTGCCGAATTTCCTCACCAGCGCCGTTTCCGCTCACCGCATACGCGAGCTCATAGAGCTCCCGCGCGAAAAGCATCTGCCCGAGAGCGCGGAGCTTATGAAGCTTGCCGAAGACGGCTTTGAAGTCAGGCTCGACAACGTGGATTTCTCTTACGTTGAGGATCACAAGGTCATAGGCAGCTCGGGCTTCCGCGCCGCGCCCGGCGAGATAGTGGCCATAATAGGCCCCTCCGGCGGCGGCAAGACGACCATGATAAGGCTTATGCTCGGCCTCATTCATCCCGACGAGGGCAGAGCGTATCTGACGGCGTCCGACGGCAGCGAGGTCGAAATGAACGCCGATTCGCGCGTGTTCTTCTCATACGTGCCCCAGGGCAACACGGTGCTTTCCGGCACGGTCGCCGAAAATATGCGCATGGTGAGGGAGGACGCGACCGACGAGGAGATAATCGAAGCGCTCAAGGTCGCCTGCGCGTGGGATTTCATCGAAAAGCTCGACGGCGGCATTTATGCCAAGGTCGGCGAAAGGGGCAAGGGATTTTCCGAAGGTCAGGCGCAGCGCCTTGCGATAGCGAGAGCCGTGCTCAGGGACGCGCCGATACTGCTGCTTGACGAGGCGACCAGCGCGCTGGACGTCACGACCGAACGGCAGGTGCTCCGCAATATTATAGGGCAGAAGCCCAACAAGACCTGCATCGTGACCACTCACCGACCGACCGTACTTGGGCTTTGTGAAAGGATCTACCTTGTCAAGGACGGGGCGGTCAGGGAAGCGGACGAGCAGGAATCTTCGCTTCTTGCGATGGAGTTTTGAGCATGACAGACGTCCATTCGCACATACTGCCCGGTATCGACGACGGCTCCGACAGCTTTGAAACGTCGCTCAGAATGCTTGCACTGGCCGAGGAAAGCGGCGTGCATACGATAGTTGCCACTCCGCATTACGATCCCCAAGCCGGCTTCGACAACCATGCCTCGCGCGATCTTCTAAGGCTCAGGCACAGTCTTGCGGAGGCGGCTCAAGCCGAAGGGCTTGGGATAAGCATACGCCTCGGCATGGAGATAATGGCTTCCGACGATACGCCGGAGCTGCTCGAGGAGGGGCGATTGTGGACCCTGTGCGGCACGCGATACTTCCTCGTTGAATTCCTCTTCGACGAGGAGCCCGCAAAATGCTTCGAGATACTTTCGCGGTGCAGGAAACGGGGCTTTCGTCCTATCATCGCGCATCCCGAAAGGTATCGTTTCATACGACGCGATCCGCAGATCGCATACGAATTCTGTCTGCGCGGATACGGGCTCCAGATCAACAAGGGCAGCTTGCTCGGGCGCTTCGGCGAGGAGACGAGGATCACCGCGATGAGGCTCGTTTCCCACGGGCTTGCAGCCTGTGTTGCCAGCGACGCGCATGGTGCCGAAAGGCGCACGCCGCATATGGGCAAGGTGAGAGAATTGCTTACAGAAGAATTCGGAGAGGAATACGCCGAACTGCTTTTGACGGTCAATCCCGCACGGATCATAGCGGGAGGGGAGCTTGCGGGCTTTGAGCCCCGCCCCTTTATTTGATATCCCCGGCTGCGGGGACGGAGGTTTTTGCCTATGATGAGAATACTTCGAATAGCCATACTGGTCTTCTTCGTTATCACGACGGGGGTTTTTGCCTATACGGTCATCGAGCGCCGATTGACCGTTGATTACAATCCTCCCTCCATTTCAGCGGATGAGGACGTTATCATGGTGAGCATTGCTTCCCCCGAAGAGGATCTGCTTAAGGGGATGAGGGCTGTTGACAGTATCGACGGCGACGTTACGAATACCCTTATGGTGGTGTCAAAGTCGAAATTCATATCAAAGGGCACTCAGATGGTGAACTATGCCGCTTTCGATAAGAACAAGAACGTGGGAACGGCGTCAAGGGAGGTCGTTTATATCGATTACGTCTCTCCCAGGCTGCACCTCAAATCCCCCCTGCGCTACGCGGCGGGCACCACGGGCATAGATTATCTCAAAAACATGACCGCTGAGGACTGCCTTGACGGCAATATCACCCAGCAGATCAAGATAAACCTGGGCAACGTGACCACGATCAGCAATCTTGCCACTCTCCAGCAGATCAACGTGCAGGTCACAAACAGCGGCGGCGACACGTCCTCTTTGGAGCTCAGCATAAGCATGGAGGATTATCTCCTGTTCAGCCAGCAGGCGCCCGCGCTGAGGGAATACATAGCGTACGTTCCCTGCGGCGGCGTGATCGACCTCGATTCATACGTGATAGGCATATGGGCGGCGGGAAACGTCAAGAGCTTTGCCGATGCAAAGCTCGGCCCTGAGAACGTAAGCGTTAACAGTAACGGGCTCGACTGCAATACTCCCGGCCTATACCATGTTGTTTACAGCCTCACCGGCAATGCGGGCGAGGAGCTGGGAACGGCCGATCTCATTGTGATAGTGGAGGATTGATCATGGAGAAGAAACCAAACACCGGATCGATCTTCGATACGATCAACCTTTACAGCATACTGCGCGACATATTCAGGAACCTTTGGGCAATCGCGCTTGGCGCGCTTGCAGTCGCGATGATAGTCAATATAATTGCGCATACGAAGGTCGAGAGCACTTACACCACGAACGCGACGTTCGTTATCACATCCAGGACGGCGGGCAATTATGCTTACAATAACCTCAGCGCGGCGTCGACCATGGCCGAAAGCTGCACGAACGTATTAAACAGCAGCCTCCTGAAACGCAAGGTGTGTGAGGACCTTGATGTTGACAGCTTTCAGGCGAGCATGTCTACAAGGGTCATAACCGACACCAACCTTATGACGCTGAAGGTCACGGGCGATTCGCCGTGGAATGCATACAGCATAATCCGCTCGGTAATGAAGAATATGGAGGAGCTGACCTCGCATATCTCAAGCGATATGGTAATGGAGGTCATGCAGGATCCCGCGGTCCCGATAAACGCCGATCCCGCTCCTTCTCCCAGGAGCCAGATGATCAAATGGGGCCTTATCGCCGCCGCGGCGCTTACAGCGTTATTCGCGTTCCTTTCCTATAAAAAGGATACGATCAAGAGCGAAACCGATCTTGAGGATAAGCTCGACGCGCACAGCCTGGGCGAGCTCTACAATTACGGAAGCACCAAGCTCTTCGGCAAAAAGAAGAACAAGCTGCTCATCACCGAGCTTACTGCGGGCTTTGAATTCGTAGAGCGCTTCAAAAAGCTTGCCGCCAGGATCAGTACCGAGGCGGACAAGCGGGACGCTAAAGTGATCGTCGTCACAGGCGTGCGCGAGCATGAGGGAAAGACGACCGTCACGGCAAATATCGCGCTTGCGCTTGCCAGAAAATCCGACAGGGTGCTGCTCATTGACGGCGACCTCAGGCGGCCCACGCTCGCGTCGCTCTTCCTTGACGACGATACCGTTCCCGAAGTGACTTTTAAGGACGTCCTTGAGGGCAGGGGAGAGCTTGACGACGCGCTGATACACGACGAGAAGCGGGATATTTGGCTGCTCCTCAACACCTCGGGCTGCTCGAATTCCACAGATCTGGTCTCGTCCGATGAAATGGCCGAGCTGATCGAGGACGCGCGAAGCAGATTCGATTACGTGCTTATCGACACGCCTCCGATGTCGCTGATGGCGGACGCCGAGGTCATGGCCGATATCTCCGATATCAGCGTGCTTACCGTCAAGTATGATCTCGTTCAGGCCAGGGATCTGAACGACGCCATAGACGCGCTCCGCGTGTGCAAGGCGCATTTCATGGGCTGCGTGCTAAACGACGTGCGCTGCCTGCCCGGCGAGCGGAGGACGGTCGTCGGTTACGGCGGATACGGACGCTACGGAAGATACGGCAGATACGGTAAATACGGCAAGTACGGCAAGTACGGAAGATACGGCAATTACGGCAGTTACGGCAGCTACGGCGCCTATGGCTATTACGGCCACTACAGCGATGAAAACAGCGACAGCCCGCAAAGCGAGTCATAACGGTGAGGAAGACATATGAGCGAGACTGCACCCAACAACGAACAAGAGCTTGATATGCTCGACATAAAGGGCTTCCTTCTGGATTTCTTCCACAGCTTCAAGCGGCTGTGGTGGCTCGTTTTAGCTTTGATAATCGCGGCTTCACTGTTTTCGTATTTCCGTGTCAACAGGAATTATTCACCCTCCTACGTTGCCGAGGCGACCGTATCGGTCGAGCTCGTCAACGGCGGCTCATATGCCAACCGCAACACCGCCGAGCAAATGGGCCTCATACTGCCCTACATACTCAACAGCGGCATGCTTTCGGACGTTATTGCGGCGGATCTCGGCATAAAGAGCGTTCCCTGCTCGATCAGCGCGACCTGCATCAAGGGCACCAACCTTTTGACGCTCACGGTCAGCGGCCGCGATCCTCAGCTTACCTACAGGGTGCTTCAATCGGTTATCAAGAACTATTCCGAGGTCACTCAGTATGTAGTGGGCCAGACAGAGATAACCGTTATCGACGACAGGGGCATCCCGAACGATCCCGGCAAAACAGCCGTGGTCAGGGGCTCGGTCTTGAAGGGCGCGATGATAGGCGCCGCGATAGGCCTTGCGATCGTCGTTCTGCGTTCGTTCCTGCTGCGCACCATCCGCAGCGAGGAGGATCTGCGTGCGTTCATCAACGCTCCCGTGCTCGGCACGCTTCCCGTGTGCCGCAAAAAGGAGCGCCGCAGCAGCCAAAGGCAGGATATCAACATACTGTTCGATTCCAACAGGGATGAATACATCGAAGCGATGCGCCTGATAAGGACGCGCGTCGAGCGCGATCTCGGCCTGAACAAGGTGCTCATGGTCACCAGCTCGGTCGCGGGCGAGGGCAAATCCACCGTCGCGGCGAATCTTGCGGCTTCGCTTGCGCTCAAGGGGCTTAAGGTCATACTCATCGACTGCGACCTAAGGAACCCTTCGGTTGGCAGGATGTTCAATCTCACAGGCAGTTATCCGGGGCTTGCGGCAGTGCTTGAGGGAAGAGCGGAGCTTGACGACGCGCTCGTAGAGGTCGTAAAGGAAGGCAAGCCCACCGGGCTCGAACTGATGCCCGGCTCCGGCACGGCCACGCGTATGGCCGAGATGCTCAGCGGCGAGGCCATGAGCGAGCTGCTCGATCGGCTTCGTGAAAGGGCGGATATTGTCGTTCTCGATACGCCTCCCTCCGCCGTGCTGGTGGACGCCATGATGCTCATCAAGCAGGTTGACGGCATCGCGTACGTCGTTATGAGCGATTTTGCCCGCAGGCGCTTTATAATCAAGGGTATCGAGGAGATAGTGGAAACCGGAGCGCCTCTCACGGGCTGCATATTGAACGGCGGCCGCACGAGCTCGTCAAAATACGGCTACTATGGGCATTACGGGCATTACGGGCGCTACGGCGGCAAGTACGGCTATTACGGCTACGGCAGTTCGGGCAAAAAGGATAAGGCGCGTTCGGCTGAATAAAGACTCGTTCCGGGGGGATCGAATGGGTAAAAGGAATTCCGATAACAGGCGCGGGCGCGCTTACGGGGCTTATAACAGGTTCGTCAAAAGGACGATCGATATACTGCTTTCATCGCTTGGGCTGATAGTGCTTTCGCCTGTCATGCTGGTATCCGCGATACTTATCAAGCTTACCTCCGAAGGCCCGGTCATATTCAAGCAGAAGCGCCTGGGCAGAGGCGCTAAGGAATTCACCATCTACAAATTCCGCACCATGCGTGTAAACAGTGAGCATACCGGCTCCGGCGTTTACAGCGACGACCGCGATCCGCGCATGACGGGCGTCGGCAGGGTGCTTCGCAAGATGTCTCTGGACGAGCTGCCTCAGCTTGCGAACATACTCAAGGGCGATATGGCCCTGATAGGCCCCCGCCCGCCTCTCACGTATCACCCGTGGCCGGTCGAAAGCTATACGAAGGAACAGCTTCGCATGTTCGAGGTTCGCCCCGGCATCACCGGCTGGGCGCAGATACACGGGCGCAAGGACGTCGAATGGCACAAGCGTATCGAGCTCAACGTCTGGTACGTGGATCACGTATCCTTCCCGCTGGACTTAAGGATATTCTTTACAACGATCGGCAAGGTGTTCACCAATGCCGACAACGAAAACAAGGGCGCGACTGTTGCTCAAGACAGCTCCAATACAGATGAGCGGCAGTCGTGAAGGGGAGCAGAAAATGCTGAAACTGATGTACATCACCAACCGTCCGGAGGTGGCGGATATCGCGGAATCCGCGGGAGTGGACCGCATCTTCGTCGATATGGAATTCATCGGCAAGGACGCGCGTCAGGGCGGGATGGACACGGTGCAGTCCCACCATACGGTGAAGGACGTTGAAAATATCAAGCGAAGCGTTAAAAAAGCCGAGGTCCTCGCCCGCGTGAATCCCATCCACGGCGGCAGGCCGGATTACTTCTCTTCCGAAGAAGAGATCGACGCCGTGATCGAAGCCGGCGCGGATATAGTGATGCTGCCGTATTTCAAGACCGCGGCGGAGGCGCAAGCGTTCATCCGAATGGTCGGCGGCAGAGCGAAGACGATGCTGCTCATCGAGACCCCCGAGGCCGTCGAGCTGGCGGACGAGATACTGGCCCTTCCGGGCATCGACGAGGTATTCGTCGGTCTCAACGATCTGAGCCTTGGCTTAGGGCGCAGGTTCATGTTCGAGCTTCTTGCGGACGGCACGGTGGAAAAGCTGTGCTTCAAATTCCGAAAGCGGGGCATTCCCTTCGGCTTCGGAGGCATCGCCGCTCCCGGCAGAGGGATGCTGCCATCCGAATACATAATCAGGGAGCATTACAGGCTCGGCTCCGGCTGCGTGATATTGTCAAGGAGCTTCTGCGACGCCGGCAAGATATCCGACCTTGAATCGATCCGCTCCATATTCAACGACGGAGTGAGAGAGATCCGGGAGCTCGAACGGGAGTGCGAAAAGCACAGCAGCTTCTTCTTTGACAGCCAAAGGGAGCTCGTGCGCAGGGTCGATCTTATCCGCAAAGGAGAGAGCAAATGAACCTTCTGATCACAGGCGCATGGCAGGAAGCGCGGGAGCATTTCGACGAGATCAAAGCGCTTGGTCACAGCATCGTTTTCATGCAGCAGGAGAAGGATGCGCTGCCCTGCGATCCCGGCTGGGTCGAAGGTGCGATCTGCAACGGACTCTTCCTTCATCACCCGATCGATGCGTTCCCGAATCTGCGTTTCATTCAGCTCACCAGCGCGGGCTTTGACCGGGTGGATATGGCCTACGTGCAGTCGCACGGGATCGAGATCCACAGCGCAAGGGGCGTTTACAGCATCCCCATGGCGGAATTCGCCTTATGCGGAGTGCTCCGGCTTTATAAGCAGACGCGCTTTTTCGAGGAAAACCGGCGCGCGCACAGGTGGGAAAAACATAGGGGACTGCGGGAATTATTCGGCAAGACCGTGGTCATAGTCGGCTGCGGCAGCGTGGGCACCGAGTGCGCCAAACGCTTTTCCGCATTCGGCTGCAGGGTGATCGGCGCCGATATCGCGCCGAGGGCCGAAGAAGCGTACGAAAGCATGCTTCCCATCGATAAGCTTGACGGTATCCTGCCGTCAGCGGACGTGCTCGTGCTTACCGTGCCCCTTACCCGCGAGACCGAAAGGCTCATAGACCGCCGCCGCCTCTCGCTGCTGCCCGAAACCGCCGTCATCGTCAATATCTCCCGCGGGAAGGTGCTCGATGAAAGCGCTCTTATCGAACAGCTTGCGGCCGGCCGCCTCTCCGGCGCCGTCCTCGACGTCTTCGAGACCGAACCCCTCGAAG
>JAEEGL010733499.1_pt1 | contig 24845 bp, 20 predicted proteins | sample 9134231 | NCBI WGS metagenome assembly JAEEGL01 (sample SAMN16246548, study PRJNA631951) | gut metagenome | biome: gut microbiome; feature: rumen; material: fiber-attached | host: Bos | place: Iran: Karaj | collected 2018-10
CACCTCCGCAGGGTGATGCTCTAATCCAGCTGAGCTACAGTCTCAAAAAAAGCGGAGGCGACAGGGGTTGAACCTGCCCGGGCGTTTCCGCACCGACGGTTTAGCAAACCGTTGTATTACCGCTCTACCACGCCTCCAAAGTTCCTCACGAAGCCTTGTAGGCCCTTAAGGACGGAGCGAGAGGGATTTGAACCCCCGGTACCCGTAAGAGTACAACGGTTTTCAAGACCGCCGCGTTCGACCACTCTGCCATCGCTCCAATACAAATTGTAGCTATCACTATATAAAACTCTAAGACAATTGTCAAGCGGGCAAATGAATTTTTTCTTTACAATAAAAGATGTTCAAATTTAATAGACTTTTAATCGAGAGTCCTGTATATTTTCCCATGTAGATTCTGGAGGAGTATATGGGAGAAGAACTTGTTGAGGACGTTATCGAGGATGCGGTCCTTCTTGGCTCGGAAATGCCTGAAAATGTCATGGAGGCGACCAAGGAAGCTGCCGTCGGTGTGGTGAACCAGACTAAATCAATCCTGCATCTGGATGAGCTCAAGTCTTTCTTGACTTGGGAAAACTTTTTGAAGGTTCTGACCAGCGTTATCGCAATTTTGATTTTCTATGTGGCTTACAGATTGATTAAGATGCTCGTAAAAAAAGGAGCATCAAAAAAATTTGAGGCGCACACTGTCCAGATACTGACAAAGGCCATTTCATATGTCTTCTATATTTTGATTATCATGTACGTTCTAAATCTGTTTGGAATCAATCTGAGCGCGATATGGGGTGCTGCTGGAATTGCTGGAGTTGCAATTGGTTTTGCGGCCCAGACGACGGTTAGCAATTTGATTAGCGGCGTGTTTGTTGTGGCGGAAAAATCCATGAAGATTGGGGATTATATCGAAGTGTCCGGTGTCAGTGGCTCCATTGATTCCGTGGGACTTTTGAGTGTGACAATCCATACCCTTGACAACCAGATGGTCCGAATCCCGAACAGCACCATAATCAACAGCAACCTTGTGAACTACAGCAGATTTGACAAGAGACGCTTCGTTTTTCCGTTGCCAATCAGCTACGACTCCGACATGAACACCGCGTTGATTGCCGCAAAGGAGATTGCCGACATCTGCATCCAGAATGGCGTGATTTTGAGCGACCCTGCCCCCGTTGCTTTTTACGATGGATTTGATGCCGCTGTGAATCTTCGGCTGGCGGTGTGGTTCGAGCGTTCAAAGCTCATTGAAACAAAAAATGCAATCTACACTACGGCGGTCCAGGTTTTCAATAAATATGGCGTGGTGATTCCGTTTACGCGCTACGATGTGAAAATTGTTTCCGACGATGAGCCAAAATCAAAAAAGGAAAGGCCTGTGCCAAAAAAAGTTGAAGCAATTGAAGCGAAGCCCGCAAAATCTATTGTAACGGAAAAAGCTGTCAAATCGGCAAGAAAAGCAACAAAAAAGAGCGTCGAAAAATGAGTGCAGTACAGATTGTTGCCGCAAGTGTCTGCGCGTTGATATTTATAGTTTTTGTGATTCTTTCGATTGTCGCGAACAGAATGCTCAATTCAACATTTGTTCCGTCCAGTCCGCTGTGGAAAAAACTGGACCTTGGTGACGGCGACCGTGAAAATGCGAGCGAAGAGGAGAAAGAGGTTTTTGACAAGGTGGACGCGGTTAAAAGGTTTGCCGACCACTGGCTTGGAAACACTCCCCATGAGGATTTGTGGATTGAAAGTTTTGACGGTCTGAAGCTGCATGGACTTTTGTTTAAATCAGCAGGCAGCCACAGGTATGCTATTGTTGTCCACGGCTACAGGGGACGGCTCCGTGAAACAAGTGTCTACGGAATGACCTACCACAAAAGCGATTTCAATGTGCTCCTGCCAGAAAACCGTGCGTCCGGGATGAGCGAAGGAAAATTTGTGTCCATGGGTGCGTTTGAGAAAAAGGATGTGGTCCGGTGGATTGAAAAGATTCTGGAGATTGACAGCGAGGCGGAGATTTTTCTGCATGGGGAAAGTCTTGGGGCTGCAACGGTGATGATGACGCTTGGTGAAAATCTTCCGGAAAATGTGAAGGCCGCTACAGCAGACTGTGGCTATACATCCATCTGGGAAGAATTCTGCTATCTTCTGAAAGACGCTATGCACAAACCAGTCTTCCCGCTTCTCTATCTTTCGGATTTCTACAGCAAGATAAGGTTCGGCTTTGGATTCAAAAAGACATCCAGCATCAGGGCCGTCAAAAAATCCAGGACCCCGCTTTTGATTTTGCATGGCGGCAAGGACAAGATTGTTCCAACGTCGATGGCAAAAAAAATCTATGTGGCCACCGCATCCAAAAAGGACTGGTTCATAATGCCGGGAGCGGATCACTGCCAGTCCGTAATAGTGGATACGGATGTCTACTGGGCAAAAGTTCAGGAATTTTTGTCCAGAGTTGTTTAGACTTATGCGTCCTGTGCAAAAACTATCGCTGTACGCTGTCTGCCTTGACTTTGGCTGCGACATCTGGACCGGCGAGGGTTTTCACTATCTCCATTGAAAATTCTTCGGCGGCTCCGGGCCCTCTTCCTGTTATCAGATTTCCCGAGTGGACAAATGCTTTTCCACTGACATGGTTTTCCCTAAAATCAGGCACAGCTTCTTCCATGCTCGGATAGCAGGTCCATTTTTTTCCGGTAAGGCAGCCTGTTTTGGGAAGAACCAGGGCCGGTGCTGCACAGATTGCGCAGACCAATTTTCCTTCCCCGTCCATTTTTTTCACAAAATCAACAGCGGGCTTGCTTTCGGCAATGTTTTTTGTGCCGGGCATTCCACCGGGGACCACCACGGCATCTGGATTTTCGCCGGACTTTAGGTATTCGTCCAAAGTCATGTCGGCAACAACCCCAACTTTGCGTGAGCATACAACGTTGCGGCTTTCTCCCACGGCTACCAACGTAACATCAATCCCGGCGCGGCGAAGATAGTCTACAGGTGTAAGGGTTTCTATCTCTTCAGACCCATCGGCGATAAAAATTGCAGCTTTTTTCATTAAATTCCTCCATAAAATTCAACTTTCTTCCATTTTAGTACGATTGTTGAAATGATACACCTTATGGAGTAAAATAGAAAGTATGAATCAAGAGCAGAAGACCAGACAGAGACAGGTATTATTTATTGACTCATCACCATTGTTTGAAGGTTTTTTCAAGGAAAAACTGGTTGCCGAGCAGATTAAGGTGACAATGGCAAAAGGCGACCGCGATGCTTTTCAGAAAATGATTAGCCAGCTGCCGGACTTGATACTTGTTGATATTGAAAACGATTTTGAGAACATACAGAATTTTCTTGAGAACAAGCTCCATGAGCCAAACACCGCCCGAATCCCAATGATTATCAGCGGACCCCAAATCCCCAAGGAGCAGATTGCAAATCTGATTCGTTTTGGCGTTGTGAAATATTTTGCAAAGCCACTCAAGTTCGACTCATTCTTTAAGGCAATCGGAAAGGTTTTGCACACGGCACTCACAATCGACGAGACCGAATGTGCGCTGGAGACCCACATCAATGGGAACATGATTTTTATCGAAATCTCCAAGGGACTTAACAGGGACAAAATCTCTTTGCTGAAATACAGGCTCGCGGAGCTTCTGGATTTGAATCCGCTGCATGAACCAAAGATTATAGTTATGATGACAAATCTTGAGCTTACCTTTGTTGATGGCGCGAATCTGGAGCTGCTTTTTGATATTCTTTGCGATGAAAAGCGAATCAAGCGGTCGAACATAAAGGTCCTTGCGAGAAACGAGTTTATCAAGGAACTTATTGCGGGGCATCCAATGTACAGCGGAATCGAGGTGGTTGAAAACATGAACGACATTCTCGGTCAGTTCGTTGATACCACCAGCATTACTCCCGATGATTTTTCTGATGTCGTCACTGAAAAGATTCTCAATGTTGACAGTGAAGCAAAGGAAAGCAATGTTGAAATCAGATTCGGAGCCGACAGTCCAGAGCCGGAAGAGCAGGAGACATTTGACGGAAGCTCCCTTGAAATTGCAATTGTCGATCCGAACCCGGAAGTCCAGCAGACCATTTCCCAGGCGTTCACGGCAATCAAGTCAAAGACGCATGTTTTCAGCAACGGTCAGTCTTTGATGCAGGCTCTTGCCAACCAGTCTTTCAGTCTGATTATCCTTGACCTCTATCTGCCAGATGTGAATGGATTCCAGCTTTTGCAGTATTTCAAACAGCAGAAACTTTCCATCCCGATTTTGGTTCACTCTGTTGCTCCTTCAAAACAGTTTGTCGTTCAGGCACTCCAGTTTGGTGCAAGTGGATTTGTAATAAAACCTCAGCCACCGGCCGCAGTCATTCAAAAGTCTCTTGAAATCATAAAGAACAGACAGATTATGGAGCTGCTGAAAAAGAAACCTCTTTAGGAAAACGCCAGATGAAAAATAAACTAAGGCCCACACTTTTTTTTAGTTTTGTGCTTTTGATTTTTGCTTCATGTTCGAATGTAAAATGGAACTCATCATTTTCTGAAGCAAAAAAGATTGCCACAAAAAAGGACAAGGACATTTTCATGGTGATTTCCGGTGGAGCAGAATCATCGGATGAATTTAAATCCACTGTTCTTGATTCAAAAGATTTTCTTTCCGCTGTTGGAAAAAAATTTGAGCTTCTGTTTATAAATCTTTCCGCTGATGGCCTCAAGGATTTGTCGCAGGAAGAGCTTTCAAAAGTCTATGATGAGAATTCAAAAATCATAATGGACTACAGCGTTACCGATGAACTGACAATGCTCATGCTGAATCAGGATGGGTATTGGCTGAAATCTTTTCCTTATGCGGATAAATACAAGGATCCCGCGCTTTTGATTGCAGACCTGTTTGCTGATGACGAAAAAGTTTCCATGGCGCATGAATATATTTCCGCAATAAAAAAGTTTGATGGATCGGACAGAGCAAAGGCAATCAACAATCTTTATGAGTTTACGGACGAAAACTACAAGCTGCCGCTTATTCCCCTGTGCTACGAGATTCCAGATTTGGACAGCGAAAACAACACTGGCCTTTTGGGAAAATATGAACTGATTATTGCATACGACCGTGCGGACAAAATATTGAGTGCGGAAAATGTTGACCAGGCGGCACAGGTTTTTGTTGATGCGGCGGAACATGGACATCTGGACCGGAGCCAAAAGTTCGAGGCATATTTTACGGCGGCGTATCTTTATCCTCTTGTTGGCAGCACCAATTTTGATAAAATGTGCGAGCTTCTTGAACAGGCATACGATTCAAATCCAAGTGACCCGCATGTTAACGAAGTGACCGACCTTCTGCAAAACATCAGGGATATGAAACTGGTTTACGAAAATTCCCAAAACCAGCAGCCACAAGAAACTGGACAGTAATCAATGGGGAGTGACCTTGCATCGTCAGTGCCAATGTGGCTTCTGCTGACCATCGCCGGAATCTGTATAATTCTTTCGATGATTTTTTCGGCGACGGAATCTGCTTTTCTTTCCATAAACAAACTGCGGGTCCGCTTTTTGAAAAACAAAAAAAACAAACGGGCAACAAGAGTCTGGAATCTTTTGAGCAACAAGGAACGTTTAATCAACACCTTGCTTGTGGGAAACAATATTGTCAACGTAATCATCTCGTCAATAATTGCGTATCTTGCGTTGCATTGGTTCGGCAATGCGGGAATTGGAATTGCGACTTTTGCGGCGACAATGCTTCTTTTGATTTTTGGTGAAATCACTCCAAAGACAATCGCTACACACCACCCGGAGGCAATTGCATTTTTTTTCAGCGGATTTATTTTTGTTGTCGAAAAGATTTTGACACCTTTTGTTTTTATTTTTACAAAAATATCCCAGGGGATTTTGCGTATTTTTAAAATCAACACAAAAGAAAAGAACATAAGTTTTACCGAGGAAGAAATTAAGACTTTTATTGAAGTCAGCGGTGAGCAGGGTGTGATTGACCGCAACAAAAAAAACATGATGCGGCGTGTGTTTAAATTTTCAGACCTTGCCGCAAAGGACATTATGACTCCACGAAAAAATATCCAGGCAATACACATTGGTGCGAGCTACAAGGAGGTTATTGAATTTTCGGAACGCAATCTGATTTCAAGATTTCCTGTCTACCGCGAAAGCATTGATGATATTGTCGGAATACTTTACATGAAGGACCTGCTTTTTTATAACAACGACAGCACCGGTTTTTCTGTACAGAACATCATGCGTCCACCGCTTTTTATTTTGGGAACAAAAAAAATGTCCGGCATACAGCAGATGCTTGAGGAAAACCACCAGAGCATGGCCGTTGTGATTGACGAATATTCTGGAACCGACGGAATTCTTACGACCGAGGATATTGCCCGTGAGATTTTTGGACCCATTGCCGATGAGTACAAGCCCTATGCCCGCCGTGTTGAGGTTGTTATAAAAAATGAGAGCGGAGGAAAAATTGATGGCCAGTCCCGCCTTGTTGATTTGAACGAGCAGCTTGGGATAAAACTACAGTCCGAATATTGTGAAACCATAGGAGGGTATATATCTGAAAAACTTGGACGCATTCCGGAAGAGGGGGACACAATTTCTGCCGAGGGGTATAATTTTTCTGTTCTGAAAATGGACGACAAACGTGTTGCAAAAATCCGTCTGACAAAAAAGACCGGGGAGGAAGAATGAGCGAAACAGTTTTCATAATCTGCACTCTGATTGCCCAGATTCTCTTGATTTTTTGTGGAGCTTTTTTTGCCGCAACAGAGACTGCGTTCACTTCGATTTCAAAAATCACCGCACGACAGATGCTTAAGGCCAACGAAAAGAGTTCCAAAAAAATTTTCAAGCTGCGGAACAATCTGGACATTTTGATTTCGACCGTCCTCATTGGAACAAATCTTGTGACGACTCTTCTTTCTTCTCTTTCAACCGCATTTTCCTTAAAGATTTTGGGAAGCCGCTATGTGACTTACGGAACAGCACTCACAAGCATAATGATTATTATTTTTAGCGAGATAATTCCAAAGACATTTGCGGCTGCAAAACCAAAAAAAGTTGCGCAGGGAAGTGCGACGATAATAATAATCATTCAAAAAATATTTTTCCCGGTGGTTTGGATTTTTAAGCAGCTTTCACGATTCCTTGAATTTATTGAGCGCACGATTTTCAAAACCAAGCAGCCGCTGATTACTGAGGAAGAACTGAAAACTTTGGTCGCGGTCGGTCAGCACGAAGGAACTCTTGAGACTGACGAAAAAGACATGCTGGACAGAATCTTTGAGTTCTCCGATTTGCAGACAAAAGACATAATGAGACATCGCTCGTTTATACGGTACGTGGGTTCGGTATATTCGTATGAGGAAACTTTGAAAGCCTTTGCTGAATCCGGTTATTCAAGATTGCCTGTAATTGATGGAGAACCTGGTCCGCGTGAAAAAATAATTGGTGTGCTGCATTACAAGTCTGTTCTTTTTGCAATCCCCGAAATTCGCAAGAGTCAGGATTTTGTCCGAATCTGCATGAGCCGTTGCCTGTTTGTTCCCGAAAGCATGACCGCAGTTGATTTGCTCAGGATGTTTAAAAAAGAAAAAGAAAATTTTTCAATCGTTGTAAACGAATATGGCGAAACTGCCGGAATTGTTACGATGGATGACATTCTTCGCGCTGTTTTTGGTCGCATAACGGATGAATATGGAGAAACGGATGTTGCTCCCGAAAAACGAATAAGCGTAATCAACACAAATGAATTTTTGGTTCCGGGTGACATGAAGCTGGATGATGTGAATGATGTTTTGAATCTGAATCTGGACAGCGAAAACTACAACACTTTAGGTGGATGGCTTTTGGAGCATTTTGGACATCTTCCGTCGATTGGTGAAGTCTACAAAAAGGACAAAATAATTTTTATGGTCGAGGACCAGGCTGCCAGAAGAATTGTTTCGGTTAGAATAAAAATTAGTTTTGCCTAATGGGTTTTTATTTGGTAGAATCGGCAAATAAAATTGGGGTGAATTAAAATGCAGGACTGGGACATAATGTTTTTTTTGAACAGCATACTTTTAGGTGCGGGACTTGCGATGGACGCTTTTTCTGTTTCAATGACCCACGGATTGACCAGACCAAATTTGACTCGCGGAAAACATTGTCTCATTGCCGGTGTGTTTGCATTTTTTCAATTCATAATGCCGCTTGTCGGTTGGTTCTGTGTCCACACGATTGTCAACGCATTTTCAAAGGTCCAGAAATTCATTCCATGGATTGCGCTTTTTCTCTTGCTTTTTATTGGTGGAAAAATGTTGATTGAGGCAATCTTCAAAAAAGAAAAGCAGAACGAAGAAAACAATCCCCTCAGCTTTAAACTTCTTTTTGTTCAGGGAATTGCCACATCAATAGACGCGCTTTCTGTCGGATTCACAATCGATGAATATGGATTTGTCATGGCTTTTGTCGCGTGTCTCATAATTGCTGCGATGACTTTTTTGTTCTGTTATTTTGGAATAGTCATTGGAAAAAAAATTGGAACAAAACTTGCGGACAAGGCTGGAATACTTGGCGGACTAATTTTGATTGGGATTGGCATAGAGATTTTTGTCAAGGGAGTGTTTTTCTAGTCTCCCATTTTTCAATTGAAAAACCCCGGCTTTTCTTCTATAATAATTCCTATGTTTCGTATCTATGTAGAAAGAAAGGCTGGCTTTACCATTGAAGCTGACCGTATTTATGCTGAAATCAGCAGTTTTTTGGGAATTGGCGGAGTGACCGGGGTCCGTTATCTGAACCGGTATGATGTGGAAAACGTTTCTGAAGATGTCGGTCGTGCGGCTACAACCAGAATTTTTTCCGAGCCTCAGAGCGACAATGTTTTCTTTGAGACGCTGGAAATTCCTGACGGTGCTACACAGATTATCTGGGAATATCTTCCGGGACAGTACGACCAACGTGCAGATTCTGCGGAACAGTGCCTTTCACTCCTGCGCGAGGGGATGAGTTCTTTTGCAAAAGTCGGAACTGAACCGCCGCGTGTCCGTTGTGCAAAGATTGTAATCCTTGAAGGAAATGTTTCCGCATCCGATGTTGAAAAAATCCAGCATTATTTAATCAACCCGGTTGACAGCCGCCTTATTGTTGATGACAAAAAACCGACAACGCTCAAAATGGAAACCACAGTTCCCGGCGACATAGAGATTGTAAACAATTTTATTGATTTTGATTCGACAAGCCTTGAACTGTACAGACAGAAGCTCGGCCTTGCGATGGACTATGCCGACATCAAGTGGCTTCAGGATTATTTCATTTCAAAAAAGCGCAATCCGACAATCACTGAAATCCGCGTGCTCGACACATATTGGTCAGACCATTGCCGCCACACGACTTTCAACACAATCCTCAAGGACATAAAAATTGATGACGGTCCTTATGCTGATTTGTTCCGCTCGTCGCTCAAAAACTACACCGAGATGCGCACAGACCTTTATGCAGACCGCAAGGATAAAAAAGTTACTCTGATGGACATGGCCTGCATCGGTGCAAAATATTTGAGGAAGCACGGTTTCCTTGACAATCTGGAAGTAAGTGAAGAAAACAACGCATGTTCAATTTTTATTGACGTGCATTACACGACCGATTCAAACGGAAATAAAATTTCTCCTGATTCACCGGAAGCTACGGAACGCTGGCTTTTGGAATTCAAAAACGAGACTCACAATCACCCGACGGAAATCGAACCGTTCGGAGGTGCGGCAACTTGTATCGGTGGTGCAATCCGTGATCCTCTTTCGGCACGCTCATGGGTTTATCAGGCATTGCGCGTAACAGGTGCAGCAGACCCGACTGTTCCTCTGAACGAAACTCTTCCGGGAAAACTTCCGCAGATGAAACTCACACGTGAAGCTGCACAGGGATTTTCGTCTTACGGAAACCAGATTGGACTTACGACAGGACAGGTTCAGGAAATCTACCATCCGGGCTATGTCGCAAAACGCATGGAACTTGGAGCTGTGATTGCAGCCGCCCCTGTTGATTTGGTATTGCGTGAAACTCCAGAAGCCGGTGACATAATCATTTTGCTTGGTGGTGGAACAGGACGCGATGGTATCGGTGGTGCTACGGGTTCATCAAAAGTCCACACGGAAAAATCCGTTACTACAGCAGCGGCAGAAGTTCAAAAAGGAAATGCGGTCGAGGAAAGAAAAATCCAGAGGCTCTTCCGCAACAAGGATGTCTGTCTGATGATTCGCCGGTGCAATGACTTTGGTGCAGGCGGTGTGTCCGTTGCCGTCGGAGAATTGGCTCCAGGTCTGGACATCAACCTTGATGCAGTCCCGAAAAAATATGAAGGCCTTGATGGAACCGAGCTTGCAATTTCCGAATCACAGGAAAGAATGGCCGTCGTTGTCAGAAAAGAGAATGTCGAAAAATTCATCGCTGCGGCAAATGCGGAAAACCTCAATGCAGTCGTTGTTGCGACAGTCACAGATACAAACCGCATGGTAATGAAGTGGCGCGGAAATACAATCGTTGATTTGGACCGCTCTTTCATCGACACGGCAGGTGCGCCTCACGAAGCAGTTGCAGAAATCGAATCTCCGGCAGCACAGGAAAAATCTCCGTTGGTAAATCCACTGGATTCAGTTGCTTCCATATTAAATGCTGATTCAGACTCAAGTGCAGTACACAAGGCCTGGATTGAAAATATTTCTGATTTGGCATGTTGTTCCCAGCGTGGATTGGGTGAAAGATTTGACGGCTCCATCGGTGCAAGCTCCGTGCTCATGCCTTATGGTGGAAAATATCAGTCATGTCCTGAAGCAGGTATGGCCGCAAAGATTCCTGTTCTTTCACCAAGGGAAACGTCAACGGTCAGCCTTATGACTTTTGGATTTGATCCGCGCGTTTCACAGTGGAGTCCATGGCACGGTTCACAGATTGCAGTCCTTTCTTCACTTGCAAAAATCACTGCCCTCGGTGGAAAAGCTGATTCATGCCGCTTGAGTTTCCAGGAATTCTTCGGTCGTGCAGTAAGCGAAAAAACTTGGGGTTATCCAGCAGCCGCACTTTTGGGAGCATTGGACGCACAGAAGGCAATGGGTACCGGAAGCATCGGCGGTAAGGACAGCATGAGCGGAACATTCGAGCATATCAACGTACCGCACACGCTCGTTTCTTTTGCAGTGACAACCGATGAAGTCAAGAACGTAACATCAGGTTCATTCAAAAAAGCGGGAGACGGAATCTATCTGGTTTCAGTGCCTTATTCAGAAGAACTTGCCCCAGATTTTGAAACCTTCGCAGAAAACAGCAACGTGCTTTACAAACTGAACGCCGAAGGAAAAATCAGCGCGATGTATCCGGTCGGTCCGGGCGGTATTGCAGAAGCTGTCAGCAAGATGGCGATGGGAAACAAAATCGGTGCGAACATTACGACGGTCTGCGCAAGTCCTACGGCAGCATCTCTTGACCATGACGTTGATTCAAGGGATCTGTTCACTCCGCTCTACGGTTCAATCATCGTTGAAAGTTCCGAAGCTCTGGACATGGATTCTGATTTTGTCGAAGGAACGGTCACCAAGATTGGAACGACCCAGGATGAAAAATCAATATCCGTATTCGGTGCGACAATCGCTCTGGATGAAATCGAAAAGTCTTGGGAATCAAAACTTGCAACAGTTTTCCCACCTGTGAGCGGTGCAAAAGAACAGCCTGCACTTCCGAAATACGCTCTTGACGAACATCCAAGTTTGGCGGAGGCAAGAAAAACTTTCACCGCAAAAATCGGAAAGGCAAAACCAAAAGTCGTAATCCCTGTTTTCCCGGGAAACAACTGTGAGTTCGACATGGCACGTGCTTTCAATCTGAATGGCGCGGAAACAAAAATCATGGTGTTCAAAAACAGGACACCGCAGGACATTGCAGAAAGCCTTGAAGCAATCAGTGCCGAAATCAAAAAGAGCCAGATTGTCGCAATCCCCGGTGGATTCTCTGCTGGTGACGAACCCGACGGCTCCGGAAAATACATTGCGAATGTAATCCGTGAACACAGGGTCGCCGATGCGTTGATGGACCTTCTCAAAAACCGCGACGGACTTCTTCTCGGAATCTGCAACGGTTTCCAGGCATTGATAAAGACCGGGCTTGTTCCTTACGGCGAAATCCGTGACATGAGCGACGAGACACCGACTTTGACTTTCAACAAAATCGGCCGCCACATCAGCCGTGTGGTACGCACAAGAATGGTCAGCGCAAAAAGTCCGTGGGCATTGAACGAAACCGTTTTGGATCCAAGAATCCATTTGGTTCCTGTGAGCCATGGTGAAGGACGCGTGGTTGTCAGCGAAAAAATGGCGGAAGAACTTTTCAAAAACGGACAGGTCTATTCACAGTACGTCGATGAAAACGGAATCCCGTCAATCAGCGAACCGGACAATCCGAACGGAAGTCTTTTTGCAATCGAAGGACTCACAAGCCCGGATGGTCATGTCCTTGGAAAAATGGGACACAGCGAACGCACGGTCGGAAATGACAAAAACGGAGCCAGCGTTGATTTGATTAAGAACATCGCAGGAAATCCGCTTACAAATCCAAAAGAAAATTCTTGCCAGAATCTGTTTGCGGCAGGAGTTTCATACTTCGCATAACCGTAGGGGGACAAGGTATTTTTATCTTGTCCCCTTTTTTTAGATGCAATGGGGTCAAGACATTGAATAGCGATACAATAGAAGCGGATATTAGATTTTTGTCAAGCACAATGCATGAGGTCCGCACACCAATCCAGACAATAATCAGTACGACGGAGCTTCTTGCGGACACGGCACTCAACAAGGAACAGCTGGAATACGTCCGGCAGATTGAATTCAGCTCCAATATTTTGCTCCAGCTTGCCAACGATGTTTTGGACTACACAAAAATTTCTTTGTCCGATTTTCGTCTGGAAAACATTCCTTTTGACATAATTGCGCTGACAGAAAATGTTGTGGATTTAATCAGCATTGAAGGATTTTCAAAGCATCTTGAAATCATAACGAATATTGATTATTCTCTGCCAAAAATTGTTACCGGCGACCCGACCCGCGTTCAGCAGATACTTTTGAATCTTGCAAAAAATGCGGTCAAATTTACAAGCCATGGATATGTCCAAATTTCTTTGCGCATGGTGGATGGTGATATTTATTTTGAGGTGATGGATTCTGGAATCGGTGTTGCGAAAGAAAAAAAGGCAATGATTTTCGACAGTTTCTATCAGGTGGATTCCTCCACGACAAGACGTTACGGTGGAACTGGACTTGGCCTTTCAATCAGCAAAAATCTTGTGGACATAATGCACGGAAAAATTGGGCTTAGGGACAATCCCTCCGGTGGTTCCATTTTTTATTTTTCATTGCCGCTTGAGATTTCCAATTTCAATCCGGAAAAAAGTTTTACACTTGATGCACCGGAGTCCGCAAAACTTTTGATTGTCGATGATTCAAGTCTAAGCCTCCTAAGTCTGGAAGAAAAAATTAGGTCCATGGGTTTGAAAAATGTCACGACTGTTGCGAGTGGGAAAGAGGCTCTTGCGAAACTAAAATTTGCCGCGGAGATTGGGGAGCCTTTCACGATTGCATTTATCGACATGATTATGCCCGACATGGATGGCTGGAGGCTTGCGGCTGAAATTACAAAAAATATTTCGCTGAACAGCATGAAACTTTATCTGATGGTTTCCGAAGGCCAGATGGGTGGTGATGCAAAAATGAAATTGCTCAACTGGTTCAACGGTTATATCTACAAGCCAATAAAAAGAACCGCGCTTCTGAACATGCTGGAGGATGCCTTCATTGTTCCTCTTGATTTGCAGCCGATTGAAACTGAGCCAAGCATTTTTGAAAAGACGGACACACACAATGCGGTAAAAAATGCGGAAGACAAAGACAAAAATGTTGCCGCTGGATTGAAGATTCTTGTTGCCGAGGATCATCCTGTTAACCGAAAAATATTGGAGACTTTCCTAAAAAAATTTGGCGCGACAATTTTTTCTGCTGAGGACGGAGAGCAGGCTGTAGGAATTGTTGCGGAAAATCCCGACATAGACATGATTTTTATGGACATACTCATGCCTGTGAAAAGTGGTCTGGACGCTACGATTGAGCTTAGGCAAAAAAAGTTTCAGGGAATAATCATCGCCTGCACTGCGAACAACGATGAGGCTGATTTTGCGCAGTACCGTCAGCAGGGAATGAATGATATAATAATCAAGCCGTTCAAAAAGGGTGTAATCCGTGCGACTTTGGAAAAATGGAAGGCCGTTCTTTCGGTTCCAGAGGCAAAACAGATTATGACTTTGGTTACTCTAAAAAATGAAGTCGAGAATATGTGGGACATAACTTTGTTTATGGACACAATTGGAAACGACAATGAAAAAGCAAAAGAGGCGCTGGAAAAATATTTTAGACAAAGTTCAATGCTTCTGAGTGAAATCCGAGATATTTTGAATCAGGATAATATTGATTTTAAACTTGTTGTAGAAAAATCTGATAAACTTATGGAGCTTTGTGATTTCATAAAATCAAAGAGCCTTGTGAAAATGGCAAAAGAAATTTCTGATGCCGCAGGACGTGAGGACAAAATTGCGACCGAATCTGCGGACCTGAATTTTTCAATCGATTTTGTTCAGCTGGAAAACATCACGACAAACTGGAGAAATTCTTTGTAGACTATGGAAAGATTTTTGAAAACAAATTATCACACGCACACAAATTTTTGTGACGGAAATGCAAGCCCTGAAGAAATGGTAAAAGCCGCGATTGAAAAAAACTTTGACACGCTCGGGTTCAGCGGACATTCAATGTTTCCTTTTTCGAGCGACTGGCACATTCAGTCCAGAAACCATGCGTCCTATGCAAAAGAAATTTCGCGGCTAAAGAAAGAGTATTCCGGCAAAATAAAAATTCTCCTGGGCTTTGAGGCGGATTTTATTCAGGGTGTGTGCGCTCCAGATTTTTCACGCTTTGCAGATTTTGCCCCGGATTTTCTGATTGGTGCCGTCCATTATGTTCCCGGTGAAAAAGGATTCTTTGAGGCGGACGGAAATTTTTTTGATACACGCGAAAAAATAAAAACGGTTTTTGGCGGCGACACAAAAAAAGCTGTCCAGACATATTTTGATTTTGAGCGCACAATGATTCGCGACTGTAATTTTACAATTCTCGCGCATTGTGATTTAATCCGAAAACAAAATTCTCCAAAGGCCCCCGACAAACTTTTTGATGAAAATGATTCGTGGTACAAAAATGAAATCCGCGAAACTGTTCGGGCGATTGCGAGCGCAGGTGTGTGTGCGGAAATCAATACAGGTGGAATGGCCCGCGGGTATCTGGACGAACCTTATCCGTCAAAAGAGTTTTTGGAAATCCTCCATGAAAAAAATATTCCAATCACAATCAACTCGGACGCACATTCACCTGAGCACTTGGATTTTGCTTTCGACAGAGCAATCAATCTGGCAAAAAAAGCTGGATACAATGAAGTCCATTATTTTGCCGACGGAAAAATGCTTCCACAAAAAATCTAGCGCAGTGAATCATTTTTCTTTGGGACTTTATTTTTGGATGACCTCCATTTTTGTAAAACGCACGTCAAGAATTTTTTGATTTTCCAAAACAGAAGTGTTTATGAGTTTGAGAATCTCAAGACGCAGATTTTTTTCGTTGGAAGTTTTTAAAGTCTCTCGGGTCTGCATTGAAAAGAAATTGCGCAGGGAATCCACCAACTCTATTCTGTGGGAAGTTATTTCGTTGGAAACTTTTTTGTCGTTCTTTTTATATCCAAGTACAATCTGCACACGGACAATGTATGGTTCTGGGGCGATGATGTATGTTTCCAGCTGGTCGAGCGAAGAATACCAGTCGTAGGCTTTTTTCCCTTTTGTGCTGTCGTCCTGTTCTGACAAAATCTTTTCGTTCTCTTTGTTGATTTCGTAAGCCTTTTTGCAGTCCGAGCAGAGATTTAAAACGCTCTCGTCATCCTTTACCGTGTAGAGTTTTACATTTTTCTTCCCGCACATTTCGCAGGTTCCGGTTCTTGAACATGAGGTAAACGCAAGCCCACAACTCAAAAACACCGCCAGAAAGATAAACAAAAATCTTGCTTTCATATTTGCCTCCAATTTCACTATTTATAGATAATTGTAAGTTGAAATCACGAAAAACACAAGAAAATTGAGGGATGGGGCAAAATCAAAAAATTTTAAAAAAAAATTGATTTTTTTTTGCAAAAGTGCTTGACGTTTTTTTTCGTTTAGGATATATTAACATCATCAGCGAGTGATAAAGCACAAAGCTGATACAAAAAAGCAAATAATTATACCAGTGACCATAGCACAGTGGAAATACCCGTTCCCATGCCGAACACGGAAGTCAAGCACTGTAGCGCCGATGATACTTGGTTCGTCCCGGGAAAGCAGGCAGTTGCTGGTTTTTTTGTCTTTAAATTTTTTTCAAATCGTAAACCATCAGGCTCTCTTGCTCGAATCAATTGGCGACACAAGAGGCTTTTCCTTTAAAAATGATTTTTTAATCCCTTTACTTTAATCTTTTTTCTTCTTATAGTATAATCACTTTACCCTTTTAAGCGGGTATTTTAGTTTGAGGAATTGGGTATGAACAAAATCATCGAGAAAAGACAACTGTCTGAGAATGTCTTCTATATTAAATTTGAAGCTCCAGATATTGCCAAACATCGTAAGGCTGGTCAGTTTTTGATTGTCCAGGTGGATCAGGATTTGACCGAGCGCATTCCATTGACAATCGCCGATGCAAATGCGGAAGAGGGTTGGGTTGCAATCGCTTTCCAGCCGGTTGGTGCGTCAACTTACAAACTTTCAAAACTGAACGAAGGCGACTATCTTGGTGGAGTTCTGGGACCGCTTGGAACACCTAGCGTCATTGAAAAATATGACAGACCGGTTGTATGCGTTGGCGGTGGATTTGGAACAGCCCCGCTTTATCCAATTGTACAGGCTTTGAAGGCTGCCGGCAACAAGGTCATTTTGATTGAAGGTGCTCGTACAAAGGACCTTCTGATTTTTGTTGATGAAATGAAAGCTGTCTGTGACGAGGTAATTATCTGCACGGACGACGGTTCTGCCGGTGAAAAATGTGTTACGACGGTTCCGCTTGAAAGACTTTGCCAGAGCGACGTTCCACCCGCAGAGGTAATTGCGATTGGTCCGCCAATAATGATGAAGTTCTGTGCCGCCACAACAAAAAAATACAACATCAAGACAACTGTTTCCCTCAACACAATTATGATTGACGGAACCGGAATGTGCGGCGGCTGCCGTGTAAGTGTTGGCGGACAGACAAAATTTGTTTGCGTCGATGGACCTGATTTTGACGCACACCAGGTTGACTGGGACAATATGATGATGCGCATGAAATCATTCAAGCCGCAGGAAACAGAGGCATTCCACAAATGCAAGATGGAAGACGAAGCTAAGAAGTTGGAGAAATAAAAATGGCAGAATATATCCCGCAGGAAAAATTAGTAGAAATCGCTAAAGAGGAATACAAAAAGCTTCAGGAAAAACTTGCGGCATCTCCTCTTACAAATAAGGACCGCATGGCCATTCCGCAGATGGATATGCCTAGTGGCGAACCAAAAGTCAGGGCCAGGCAGATGACCGAGGTTGCGCTTGGTTATACAAAGGAGCAGGCAATTGTTGAGGCGAACCGCTGTCTCCAGTGCAAGAACCAGCCTTGTGTGTCGGGCTGTCCTGTAAATGTCCGCATTCCTGAGTTTGTTGCCGAAGTTGCCAAGGGTGAGTTCAAGAAGGCTGCCGACATAATCAAGACAACGAATCTTCTTCCGGCAATCTGTGGCCGCGTATGTCCTCAGGAAAAACAGTGCCAGGGTCAGTGTACGGTTGGAAAAGTTTACAAGGATGCGACAAAATCAGTAAGCATTGGCCGCCTTGAAAGATTTGTGGCAGACTACGAGCGTGAGAACAATCTTACGACTGTCCCGGAAGTTGCGCCATCAACAGGAAGAAAAGTTGCAGTCGTTGGCTCAGGTCCAGCGGGGCTTACTGTTGCTGCGGACTGCCGCAAGGCTGGACATGATGTGACTGTTTTTGAAGCGTTCCACAAGGCCGGTGGAGTTACTGTCTATGGAATCCCTGAGTTCCGTCTTCCAAAGGCGATTGTCCAGAAGGAAGTTGAGAACCTTGAAAAAATGGGTGTGCATTTTGAGTACAACTATCTGGTCGGACGCACATCAACACTTGAGCAGTTCTTTACAGAAAAGGGATTTGATGCGGCGTTTGTTGGAACAGGAGCCGGACTTCCGAAGTTTTTTGGAATCCCAGGTGAAAACTACATTGGTGTGTTCTCCGCAAACGAATATTTGACCCGCGCAAACTTGATGAAGGCTTACAAAAAGGGTGAGGCCGACACTCCGTATTACGAGGCAAAAACTGTTGTCGTCTGTGGCGGTGGAAATGTAGCGATGGATGCCGCACGTATGGCTCTGCGTCTTGGTGCCGAAAAAGTCTACATAGTATATAGAAGAACCCGCGCCGAAATGCCAGCCCGTGGAGAAGAAATTGAACATGCGGGAGAAGAGGGAGTTGAGTTCCGTTTCCTTGAAAATCCGATTGAAATTCTTGGTGATTCCGAGACCGGTCGTGTCACTGGCATAAAGGCTCTTTCCTATGAGCTTGGAGAGCCGGATGCGAGCGGACGCAGAAAGCCTGTTGAAATCAAGGGGTCCGAGCATGAGATTCCTTGCGACGCTGTGATTGTTGCTCTTGGAAACAATTCAAACCCGTTGATTCCAGCTACGACACCGGAAATCAAAACCGACCCCCGCGGTCATATCACTGTTGATGAAAAACAGGAGACCAGCATGACCAAAGTTTGGGCCGGCGGAGACATAGTTCTTGGTGCCGCAACGGTTATTCTTGCAATGGGCGAAGGTCGAAAGGCAGCCGCCAGCATAAACGAATATCTGGCAAAATAAAACATGCATCAATAATCCAGACTGTTTTTTTGCGGTCTGGATTTTTTTCAAAAACAGATTTAAAAAACTTTTCCACAACGGAGGATTTTTATGACTTTAGTTCAGGGCATTGTTCTTGGAGCAATTCAGGGAATAGCCGAGTTTTTGCCAATATCATCTTCTGGACATCTGAAAATTGCACAGAAACTTTTCAATCTTGATGACGTTCCGCTTTTGTTCAATGTGGTCCTTCATCTTGCCACGCTTTTGGTTGTCGTAATCTTTTTCCGCAAAAAGATTTGGGAACTTTTGAAAGCATTTGGCCGCCTGATTTCCCGTCGTCCGGCTCCAGCAAAATATCGTGGACAGGATGGAACTGTAGTGGAGCTTCCCACCGAAACTGCTTTGGCGGCAGAGCAAAACCGTCGTAGATATATTCTTGCGGTTGTGATTACAACGGTTGTGACAGGAGTTCTTGGAATTGCCTCTGAAAAACTGATTGGCGATTTGCCTTTTGTCTGGATTTTCGGTGGATTTATTGTCACTGCAATTCTTTTGGTTTCGTCCGCAATTTTTGATAAAAAATCCAATGCAAAAAAATCTGCTTCCGTTGATTCGGACAGCAAGTTTAAAAATGCGCCAAACTGGATTCAGGCACTCATAATTGGTGTCGCGCAGGGAATTGGAACTTTGCCGGGGATTTCCAGAAGCGGAACCACAATTTCTGGCTCCCTTTTTTGTGGCGTGGACCGTTGTGTTGCGGGAGAATATTCTTTCATAGCCTCAATTCCTGCTATCCTGGGTGCGTTCATTTTGGAAGCGAAGGACCTTGGCGAAGTGGCCCAGACTGTTGGAATTGCTCCGTTGATTGCAGGGTGTGTTACCGCGTTTGCAACTGGATATGTCGCTCTGTTTTTGTTGATGAAAATAATCAAGAAGGGCAGACTTGAGTGGTTCGCCTGCTACTTGATTCCAGTGGCAATCCTTGGCTTCATTTTCCTAAAATAGATTTGGTGTCGGTTTTAAAGTAACGAATTCAATCAAGACTTGTTTTCTTTTTGACGATTTTCTTTAAGGAGGATTGGGCAAATGAAAAAGGGAAAGTTTTTCGCAATTCTTTTTTTTGCATCCACAGTTTTTATGACAACGGCTGTGGCTGCGGAACCTGTCGTTGGAAATCAGGAAGAGGAAGGTCCTATTGATTTGATTATAAGGGCCGGAAAACAAATCTGGGGTTCGATAAAGGACGGAGCCAGCAGAGCCATCGATGATTTTAATGATGCCATAACATCCGTGACATCAAATATTCCGGCGGGTGAATGGAGATTTGACAACGGAAAATATTCCACAACAATTCTCTGTGAAAAAAATGGGAACATGACAGTCACCCAGACGAACATCAACGGCGAGACTGTCTACACCGGAACCTATACTGCGTCCACAAATAAAATCACGTTCAACGTCCAGAAAAAGCGGACCAAAATTCTTTTTATGACCCAGCTTGATAAGATGGATGAAAAATGGGAGATTGATTATTCGATACCGTTTGCGTCAAACGAAATGAAAATCAACAGCAAACAAATTCCTGTTGATGGAAATGGCTATGATTTTTCCCGACCGACAATTTTTACTGCAACAAAATAGCAGGAGAAAAACTAATTTTCATGCAGCGTAACTTCGCCCGATGAAAGTTCTTTTTTTGTTCCGTCATCCAGCTGGACCAAAAGTTCCGCCGAATCCGTAATGTCCAAAACTTTTGCGGTGTAGGCTCCGTCTTTTGTTCCAGCCAATGGAGAGACAGTGACATTTTTTCCTGTCAAAAAAGATTTCGCCCGATATTCGTCAATAAATTTTTCATCATTTTCCAGAACGTAAAAAAACTCCTTTGTACATGCAGCCAAAAGCTTTGACCTGTGTTCTTCTGGATTTTCACACGAATCAAAAATGCCACCTGCCTTTCCCAGATTTTCGTCTGCATTTTTTTTCATTGCAATATTGATTCCAATCCCGACGACCACGCACGGAACAATCCCATTTTTGTCGCAAAAACCTTCCGCAAGAATGCCGCACACTTTTTTTTCGCCGACATAAATATCGTTCACCCACTTGATTTTTGTTGCCACGCCAAAAACATTTTCAATCGCCCGGCTCACTGAAACTGCTGCTGCGGCTGTAATTTTTGCTGGATTCAGCTCCTGCGTTTTTGGAACATGGATTAGTGAAAAATAAATTCCAGCTTTGTCCGGGGAATAAAATCTTCTTCCAATTCTTCCTCTTCCCGCACTCTGGCTTTTTGCGGCTACAAGCATTTTGTCATATTTTCTTTTGTCGAAAAAATCTCCCGCATTTTCCAAACGGCGCAAAAGTTCCGAGTTTGTGGAATCAATAGAATCAAAAACATGAACCTTGCCAATGGAAAAATCTTCTGGGATAAAATCTTCTTTGTACGAAGTAAAATCTTTCCAGAAAGTTTCCGCGCTAAAATCATCCTGCATTTATTTTTTTCCAAGCAGATTAAATTGTGAAACCGGAGATGAAAATACAATCCCGCTTCCAGGCTGTGAAAGGCATTCAAGTTTTTGGATTGCGGACATTACGGCATCTTTTTTTTCATGGTCAACCACAATCAAAAGCATTTCTTTTTCCGGGACAATCTGCACGCCAAAAAAACTTTCGTCACCTTCTTTTGCAGTTCCGCGTGCCTTGATTACCGTTCCACCACCGGCACCTGCTTTTCTTGCTGCAGCCATTGCGTCATCGGCATATCCGCTGTTTAAAATCACTGTGATCAAATCATTCGGTGTATTTTCGCTCATAGAATTTTCTCCTTCAGTTTTTATGATTTCTCCGGTTCTGGACAATGAATCGACATCGGAAACAAAAATGCAGCCCAGATGTTTTTTTTCATTTTTCGTCGAATCAACGATTGCATTCAAAATCGCATCTTTTTTTTCTGAATCGGTGACAATAAAAACGACATCCTTTTTCGTATCGATTCCAAGGATGGCCGCAATGGAACTTGGACTTATTCCACGTCCGCTCATCACCGTTCCACCAAAGCTTCCTGCATCGACTGCGGATTTTACAATCAGCTTTCCTTTTCCGGCGGAAACTATTGTCGTCAAAAGTCTGTATCCGTTCATTTTTCCTCCAATGCAGCTTCTGTTTTTTTGCGGCTGGTTTTGATTTTATAGATGATTCCCAAAATCTGTATTGCAATCAGCGGGGTCATTGCCACAAGTGCGATTACTCCGAATGCATCCTTTACGGCATCTCCACCGCATGAAAGGGACGCGCCCAAAGTGAACGACAGTATAAACGTGCTTGTCATCGGTCCTGATGCAACTCCTCCCGAGTCAAATGCAATTCCCGTAAAAAGCGGTGGACAGAAAAATGTGAGAATCAGTGCGAGTGCATATCCGGGAATCAGAATGTACCAAAGGCTGAATTTAAACATTACCCTGAGCATGCTTAGACCGATAGCTATTGCAACTCCGACTGACAGTGCAGCAAGCAAAACTCTGCGCCTTATGTTTCCCGCTGATGCTGATTCAACCTGTTCGGTCAAAACCCAAACGGCAGGCTCGGCTGAAACAACCACGGCTCCAAAAACAAGACCGATTGCAATCAGGAATATTTTCCATCCGATTCCGGCTTCAGATGCTTTTGCTCCCAAAATGTTTCCGAGCATTTCACCAGCCGACATGAATCCACCGTTTACTCCCGAAAGGAAAATCACCAGGCCGATAAAACTGTAGATGAATCCCATCACAATCCTTCTGACCTGTCCGCGCGGAAGTTTGAGCAGGAAAATCTGGAAGAAAATGAACATCAGTATCAGTGGAAGAAGTGCGAGCGAAACTTCCTTCAGCACATCCGGCAAATGCTGGATGAAAATTCCAAGACCGAAAAATTTCTGAGAAAAATCAACTGTAGCTGGAAGCCCCTCGAGAACGTCGATTGATTCTGCAACCACGGCACCGGAATCGACCGCATTTGATTTCATTGAAAGAATCAATCCATAGATGCAGACAGCCGCAATCGGTCCAATCGATGCAATTCCCGTCAAGCCGAAAGACGAGTCGGAATCAGCACCAGATTTTTTCCCTGAGCGGACGGCAGACACACCCATGCCCAACGCCATAATGAACGGAACAGTCATCGGTCCGGTAGTCGCTCCGCCTGCATCAAAGGACACTCCCTGAAAATCTGCGGGTGAAATGAATGCCAGAATAAAAAGAGCTGCGTAACACAGAATCAAAACCCAGCGTAGTTTCCAATTCAATACGGTCCGCAAAAGTCCGAGCATCACGAAAAGTCCGACACCGATTGCAATCATAATCACAAGAATCCATTTGTTTACCGACTGCGAAACATTCTGGATTTGATTTGCAAGAACCTGAACGTCCGGCTCTGCTATCGTAACCATAAAACCGATTGCAAAAGCGGCCGCAAGCAGGATGAAAAGATTTTTTTTGGATGTCAGGGCCGCACCGCATTTTTCACCGAACGGCAAAATACCGATGTCCACGCCCCAAGTAAAAATCGTCAGACCCAAAATCAGCAGAACGCCGCCGACCAAAAACCTGACGATTACGACCGAACCCAATGGTGCAACGCTGAGTCCCAACACGAGCACTATGCCCATGATTGGGAGAACGGAGACAAGGGTTTCCTTTAATTTTTGAAAAAGATTCACGGCTTAAATTGCTCCATTAAACTTTCAGAATCAAAAAGGGGTAAACTATTTGTAGCAGTTCCAGCCTTTTGATTCTATTCCTTCGACCCATTTTTTTGCATAGGCTTTTGCACCATCCAAATCATGGTCGCGGTAGTTTCCGCATTCTTTTTCGGTTGTGGCAGGAACAGGTTTGTCCCAGACTGCGACTTTTTTTAGAACGTTGCACAGGTGTTCCGCAATGTATTCTTCGGAATTGTCACCCCAGAGCGTAAAATAAAAACCGGTACGGCAGCCCATCGGACTGAAATCAATTACGCCGGGAATTTCGTCGCGGATGTATTCGGCAACAAGATGCTCAAGCGTGTGGATTGTGCCGGTGGTCATAAACTCTTTGTTCGGCTGGCAAAAGCGGATGTCGAACTTTGTAACTATGTCGCCCTTTTCACCGACTTTTTTTGCTGCAAGACGGACGAACGGTGCGGTCACTTTTGTGTGGTCCAGATTGAAGCTGTCAACGTTGTATTTTTTTTCTGATTCAGACATTTGTTTCTCCTGTGATTGTTTTCTTCCATAATACTCGATTTGAGGATTAGTGGCAAAGGGTTTGTGGCTTTTGTTTCAACGACAAATCCGAATGTGGATTTTTTCGCCCAATCCGTGATATAATGTCCGCATGGAAAAGTTACAGCTTTTGCCGCTAGGCGTTCAGGATTTTAAGAAACTTCGCGAGGATGATTTTCTCTATGTCGATAAGACTGGACTTGTCTACGATTTGACACATTCAAATTCGGCAGTTTTTTTGAGCCGTCCGCGTCGGTTTGGCAAAAGCCTTCTGCTTTCTACTATTAAATACTACTTCCTTGGCTGTAAGGATTTGTTCCGGGGACTTGAGATTGAAAGACTTGAATCTGAAAACAGTGAACCATGGGCGGAACATCCTGTGCTTTATTTTGATTTGAACGGACAGAATTACACTTCGCCGAACGGTCTGGTTGACATAATCGAAAATCATCTGAAGACATGGGAAGCAAAGTATGGCTGCGAGTGGATTGCCCAAACTCCCGCCGTCCGTTTTGAAAATGTAATAAAGGCTGCGTTTGAAAAAACTGGAAAGCGTGTCGTGGTTCTTGTTGATGAATATGACAAGCCCCTTCTGGAAACGATGACCATCCTGCCTGAAATCGA
>JAEEGL010902642.1_pt1 | contig 24845 bp, 25 predicted proteins | sample 9134231 | NCBI WGS metagenome assembly JAEEGL01 (sample SAMN16246548, study PRJNA631951) | gut metagenome | biome: gut microbiome; feature: rumen; material: fiber-attached | host: Bos | place: Iran: Karaj | collected 2018-10
AATATTGACGGGAGCACCTACACCCATCAGATAGCGGATTTTGTCTTTGGGAGCGAAAGGCTCGACCGCCTCGATTATCTCATACATAACCTCGGTAGGCTCGCCGACAGCCAGTCCGCCGATTGCGTAGCCGTCGAGGTCAAGCTCTGCGATTTCCTTCATGTGATTGATTCTCAGGTCGCGGTAGGTGCCGCCCTGATTGATGCCGAACAGCATCTGCTTCGGATTAATCGTGCCTTCGGTCTGATTAAGCTCGTTCATTTTTGTAACGCACCGTTTCAGCCAGCGTGTAGTTCTCGCAACGCTGTCGCGGGTGTACTCGTAGGGCGAAGGGTTTTCTACGCACTCGTCGAACGCCATAGCGATTGTTGAGCCGAGGTTAGACTGGATTTTCATGCTTTCCTCAGGACCCATAAATATTTTGCGTCCGTCGATATGTGAGTGAAAGGTTACACCTTCTTCCTTGATGTCGCGGAGCTTCGCGAGAGAAAAGACCTGAAAGCCGCCGCTGTCGGTGAGAATCGGGCCCTCCCATCGGGTGAATTTATGCAGACCGCCGAGCTCTTTTACCTTGTAGTCTCCGGGACGCAGGTGAAGGTGATATGTGTTGCAGAGCTGCACCTGACATTTAATATTTTTTAAGTCGAGAGCCGAAACAGCGCCTTTGATCGCGCCGCATGTGGCGACGTTCATAAAAGCCGGAGTCTGAATCGTCCCGTGAGGAGTGACAAATTCACCTCGTCTGGCTGTTCCTTCGGTTTTTATTAATCTATACATATTTCCTCCGGAAAATAGAATTATTCTAAAATTATAACTGCCTTATAATATGCACATCGCATCGCCGAACGAAAAGAATCTGTACCTTTCCTCAACAGCGGTTTCGTATGCTTTCATAATTTTGTCGTATCCCGCAAACGCAGAAACAAGCATAATCAGTGTGCTTTCGGGCAGGTGGAAATTTGTGATAAGTCCGTCGAGCACCTTGAACTCATAACCCGGGTAAATGAAGATATCTGTAAATCCCTCGCAAGCCTTGATTTCGCCGAACTGAGTAGCGACGCTCTCGAGAGTGCGGCACGAGGTAGTGCCGACAGCGATGACCCTTCCGCCGTTCTGCTTTGTCTGACGGATAAGTTCGGCAGTTTCAGCCGGAATCTCGTAGTGCTCGCTGTGCATTTTGTGGTTAGTAACGTCGTCAACCTTAACGGGACGGAAGGTGCCAAGACCGACATGAAGGGTGACGTATGCGATTTTTACACCCTTAGCGCGGATCCTGTCCATAAGCTCCTCGGTGAAGTGCAGTCCGGCTGTAGGCGCCGCCGCCGAGCCGAGCTCGTGACTGTAGACAGTCTGATAGCGCTCTTTGTCCTTGAGCTCTTCTGTAATGTAAGGGGGAAGAGGCATCTGACCGATTTTGTCGAGCGTGGCAAAGAAGTTTTCGTCGCAGTCAAAGTCCACCACTCTGTTGCCGTCGTCCCTGACCTCCGCGACCTCGGCTCTCAGCAGACCGTCGCCGAAGCTGAATTTCGCTCCGACCTTGGCTTTTTTTCCGGGCTTACATAGAGTTTCCCAGCGGTTGCCGCTGATTTGTCTGAGAAGAAGGAACTCGACTCTCGCGCCTGTTTCGTCCTTAACGCCGTAGATTCTCGCCGGAAGTACGCGCGAATCGTTTGCAACCAGCAAATCGCCTTCGCCCAGATGGTCAATAATATTATAAAAATGCTCGTGCGATATTTCGCCCGTTTCTCTGTCAAGAACAAGCAGGCGTGAGCTGTCGCGGGGCTCAACAGGAGTCTGCGCGATCAGTTCCTTAGGCAGGTCATAGTAAAAATCACTTGTTTTCATAGTCATCACCGAAAAAGTTAAAATATTGAAATACAATTACGCCGCAAAATAATTGACAATAAGCGCGTAAAATGGTATATTATAGAGTGAGGTATATTTGGAGTAATCAGTACCTTAAACGAAACGAGGTACTGAAACCTCGGCAGTCGCCGTTTCTATAATAATATAAATTTTCGAAATAGGCAACCGCTTTTTTAAATTTTGTAAAAATTCGGAGGAATCACAGTGAAAAAGTACAAGGTAGGAATCATCGGAGCAACAGGTATGGTAGGACAGCGCTTTGCGCTTCTTCTTGAAAATCACCCTTGGTTTGACGTAACCGTATTGGCAGCGAGCGCAAGAAGCGCGGGCAAGAAGTACGGCGACGTAGTTGAGGGCAGATGGCATATGGCTAAAGAGCTTCCCGAGAAGTACAAGGATATGGTTATCACCGACGCCGAGAAGGTTGAGGAGGTTGCCGCTCAGGTTGACTTCTGCTTCTGTGCCGTTAACATGAAGAAGGATGAGATCAAGGCTCTTGAGGAGCGTTACGCGAAGGCTGAGTGCCCGATCGTTTCCAACAATTCCGCACACCGCTTCACTCCCGACGTACCGATGGTTATTCCTGAGATCAACGCGGACCACATCAAGATTATCGAGGCACAGCGCAAGCGTCTCGGCACAAAGCGCGGTTTCGTAGCTGTCAAGTCCAACTGCTCGCTTCAGAGCTATGTTCCCGCTGTTAATCCCTTGAAGGAGCTCGGCGTAGACAAGGTATTGGCTTGTACCTATCAGGCAATTTCAGGTGCAGGAAAGACCTTCAAGACATGGCCTGAGATGATCGACAACGTGATTCCCTATATCGGCGGTGAGGAAGAGAAGTCCGAGAACGAGCCGCTGAAGATCTGGGGTCATATCGAGGGCGACAAGATTGTAAACGCCGACGATATCTCCATCACCTCCCAGTGCATCCGTGTCCCCGTTTCCGACGGTCACACCGCTGCCGTATTCATGTCCTTCAAGGACGGCGTTAAGAAGCCCACCGTTGAAGAGATCATCAATATCTGGGAGAACTACAGCGGAAGAGCTCAGGAACTTGAGCTCCCCAGCGCACCCAAGCACTTCCTGCACTACTTCACAGAGCCCGACCGTCCGCAGATCAAGAGCGAGCGTAACCTCGAGAACGGCATGGCGGTATCTGTGGGACGTTTAAGAGCTGATACCCAGTACGACTACAAGTTCGTTTGCATGTCGCACAACACATTAAGAGGCGCGGCAGGCGGCGCTGTATTACTCGCCGAGCTCCTCTGCGCCGAAGGTTATATGGATTGATTCGGAGGAAAATTTTATGTCAGACCACATTTTCACAGGATCGGGCGTAGCTTTGATTACCCCGATTACTTCAGACGGCAAGGTTAATTACCCTGTCCTTGAGCAGCTGCTTGAGTTCCACGTCGCCAACGGTACCGATGCGATAATTGCATGCGGTACAACGGGGGAGGCTGCGACTCTTTCCGAGAAGGAGCACTGCGAGGTACTGTCGTTTGTGTCTGAGAAGATCAACGGAAGAATTCCCGTTATCGCAGGCACAGGCAGCAATGATACCTCAACTGCTGTTATGCTCTCGCGTGAGGCGCAAAAGACAGGTGCCGACGCGATTCTCAGCGTAACACCCTATTACAACAAGACCTCACAGGCAGGTCTGGTAAAGCACTTTAACGTGATTGCCGATTCTGTAGATATTCCTGTGATTCTTTACAACGTACCCTCGCGTACAGGCTGCAATATCCAGCCCAAGACCTGTCTTGAGCTCAGCCGTCACGATAATATCCGCGCTATCAAGGAAGCGAGCGGCAATATCTCTCAGGTAGCGCTGATCCGCTCTCTCTGCGGAGACAACCTCGATATCTATTCGGGCAACGACGACCAGACCGTACCCTTCATGTCACTCGGTGCTCTCGGCGTTATCTCGGTTTTCGCCAATATCTGCCCGACAGAAATGCATCAGATTTGCCAGCTCTGCCTCGAGAATAATTTCGCCGAGGCTCAGAAGCTGCACTTCCACTATCTCGAGCTCATGAACATTATGTTCAGCGACGTCAATCCCATTCCGATCAAGACCGCTATGAACCTTTACGGTTTTGATGCGGGCGAGTGCAAGCTGCCCCTCGTACCCATGAGCGTAGCAGGTTATCACGACCTCAAGGATTGTCTTGCAAAGTACGATTTGCTCGATAAGGTATAAACTATAGAGATCAAAAAGGGCGGGCTTTGTCCGCCCTCTTTTCTAATCAATTCAAGGGGGAATTTCAAAATGACTAATATAGCCATAGTCGGCTGCAACGGAAAGATGGGTTATTTCGTAGCTTCTGCCGTAAAGGAAAATCCCGAGGCTCAGACGCTTTTCGGCATCGACGCCTTCGGTGAGAATAAGCACGATTTTGCCGTATACAAGAGCTTTGACGAGGTTCAGGAAAAGCCCGACGTGATCATTGATTTCTCTAATCCCGCCGCTCTCGACGGAATGCTCGCCTTTGCCGAGAAGCACAGCGTACCCTGCGTAATCTGCACCACGGGTTACTCGACCGAGCAGGTTGAGAAAATCAAGGCAGCAGGTGAGAAGATAGCGATTTTTTACTCCGGCAACATGTCGCTCGGCATCAATCTTCTGATTGAGCTTTCAAAGCAGGCGGCAAAGGTACTCGGCGGCAGCTTTGATATCGAGATTCTTGAGAAGCACCACAATCTCAAGCTTGACGCTCCCAGCGGAACGGCTCTGATGATTGCCGACGGTATTTCCGAGACGCTTCCGCAGGAGCCGCAGTACATATATGACCGCCACACGATGCGCAGGAAGCGCACCAAGAACGAAATCGGTATCCATTCTGTACGCGGCGGCACAATCGTCGGCGAGCACGAGGTGATTTTCGCGGGACACGATGAGGTAGTTACGATCACCCATCAGGCGCAGTCCAAGGAAGTATTCGCTGTAGGTGCGGTAAACGCCGCTGTATTCCTCGCAAAGCAGGGTGCGGGTATGTATTCAATGTCCGACCTGTTAGCGGATAAGTTTTAATTAAATAAAAAATTAGCCGGCTCGGAACAACAGTGTTCTGAGTCGGTTTCTATATAAAGAAAAAGAGACGGCTGAAAAACCGTCTCTGATGGTCGAGGTGACAAGATTCGAACTTGCGACCCCATCGTCCCGAACGATGTGCGCTACCAAACTGCGCTACACCTCGAAAAAAACAGCCTCGAGAAACTCGAGGCTATTGGCAGCGGAATAGGGATTCGAACCCCAACAAACAGAGTCAGAGTCTGTCGTGCTACCGTTACACCATTCCGCTAAGTTGTTTGCATCCCGTATGCAACGTCAATTATTATATATTATTTTTGCCTGTTTGTCAAGGGTATTTTTAAATTAATTGCTTCTTTTTTTCAGAATTCTGATATCTCTGCCAAAAAAGTTCAGCTTTTCCGCTTCGCCGTTCAAACGTGACACCAGTCTGTTCGAATAAGTCTTCTCCAGCTCGCGCATTGTGAAGTTTGTGTTTATGATAACGGGCTTGCGTGTGAGCAGGCGGGAGTTGATCAGGTTGTAAATGTGCGAAACTGAGAACTGGCTGATAAATTCCGTGCCGAGGTCGTCGATAATCAGCAGGTCGCAGTCTGTAGCCATGTCGAGAAGTTCGTCGGTTTCACTTCTCTGGCGCATCTGACTTTCGTAGTGAGCAATAATAGCGGGCGCTGAAACATAAATAACGCCGTAGCCTCGTCTGATAACCTCGTTTGCTATCGCCAGGGAGAGGTGGGTTTTGCCGAGTCCTGTCGCACCGCACATCAGCAGGCTCTTTGATTCGGTTGTAAAATTATTTGCGTATCCTTTACAGTAGCGAACGACGCGTTCCATGTGCTGACGCGGATTTATTCCGTTAACGTCCGTTTCATCGGGGTAGAGGTCGAGCTTAAAGCTGTCAAAGGTCGAAAGCCTGAGCGGAGCGTGGCGGTTCAATTCCTCACACGCACATTCGGTAAGTGTTTGCTTCAGACAGGTGCAGATAAGCGTTCTGCCGTTCTCATCGTAATATCCTGTATCAGAGCATCGCTTGCAGGTATAATCGGGCTCGAGCGCGTCTGAGGTGTATCCGTTTGAAACCAGAAGCTGATTAAGATCATCCTGCATCGCAAGGTTCTCTCTTTTCAGCTTTTCAAGCTCCGCATTAACATTGCCGCCTGAAACAACAGCTCTTGCGGCTCTGATTCCGCTGGCAGCTATTCCTTTTTCAAGCTCGGCTGCTCTCGGAAGCTTTGCGAAAATCTCCGCGCGTCTGAAATCCGAATCGCGTTTTGCAGCCAGTCGTCTTTGAGCCAGCTTATCGGCTGCCTTTTTTTGAATTCTGATGCTGTATCCCATGGCAAACTCCAGTTTTATTCGTAATCTTCAAGTCTGTTTATCTGTTCAAGCTCGTCGATATCATAAGAGCTTGAGGTTGAGGCAGGCTCTTTTTTCTTTTTTGCGTTTTCAAAATCAGCAAGGTCGTTTTTGTTCTGAATGCCGTTGTTGTGCCAGCGCTTCAAAATACCGTCTATGTAGTTGAATTTCATTTCACCTTTTGAGTCCACACAGCGCTCATACGCTTCACGCAGCATATCGGGAGAGAACTTCCAATCTGTGACCCATGTGCTGCAATAATCGAGCTGTTTTTTGCTGGGTGAGCCGGCATTTTTCAGACCGAATGCCGAGGCGACGATTGAATAGCATTTTGTACGCTGAGTAGCAAGCCTTATTTTATTGTCTGCTTCCTCAACAGAATTAACGCCGTCGTTTGCCCATGAAACGCCGAGCCGTTCAATCGTTCTCATGTTGCCCTTGTCAATACTGATTGCGTACTGGATAAGCATGAGAATAACGTCGAGAGGCAGTCCGCAGGTGTCCTTGAGCATCAGCAGGGTAGAGATATCCGCGTTTGATAGCACCTTGCCGAGGGCGGTCTGAGCTTCGCTGACAAGAATTTTCAGCTCTTCGTCGACTGCCAACTGCTGAACCGTAAACACATAGTCGGGTTTTTGCGGTTTTGTAACAGTGAAACGGGGTTTTTCGGGTTCTGTCGACGGCGCTTCCGCGACAGTTTTTTCTTCGAATACAGGCTCGTCCTGTGTTGTTGATAATTCTACTATAGAATTATTAACAGGCGTGTAAACCTGATCGCTTTTTTGCAAAATACCCATATTGACCCAGTAATCCAGAGCCTCGGGAATATCAGTTACATTCACGCCCGTGCAGGCAGAGATATCCTTGTTATCAAGCTCCTTGTCAGCGTTTCGCAGCACATAGAGCAGTACCTTAAGCTTTACGCCGTCAGAGAATTTAAGACCCTCGTCGACAATTTTTGAGGGCACAGCGAAAACGGAGCGCCATGCTCCGAGATTTATCGTTACCGACATTCTATCTACTTCCTATATCTTATTCAAACTTTAGTATACCATATAAAACCATGTTTGAAATAAGAAAATAGAATTATACAAATTTTTGTCCCGATAAAAAACTGCCGCCGAGAAACCTCAGCGGCAGATAATTTTTTTAATTTTTGCTGTGACCGACGATCTGAATGAGCAGGTCAAGGATTTTAACATAAATCCAGAGAACGGTGAAGGCAAGGCCAAATGCCGCTGACCACTCGTATTTTGCGGGAAGCTTGTTTGTTACAACGTGATCGATTGTGGCAAAGTCAGTGATAAGGAACAGGCTCGCGATGATAATAGAGATAATCGTAAGTCCGAGAGAAATCCAGAAGTTTCCGAGAATGCTCGCTACAAAAGGTCTGGTAAAGGGAATGAGGTATCCGAGGAAGCTGATGATCGAAACGCTTATCATTGTGACGAAAAGTGAGAGCATAACCATTCTGAATTTCTTGGTTACCTTGATAATTTTTGCCGAATAGAGGATTCCCATCGTCAGAACGATAGCGACTGTAATTACGAGCGCCAGAAGACCGAGATACTCATAACCCTTGATGACGGTAAATACGATAAACGAAATCACGAAGCCCTGGCAGAACGAGTAAATCGTGCCGGTAACAGGGATAATCGGTCTTGCAAACGCGGAAATGATCTGAGTGATTATTGCCAGAATAGAGGCGCCTACGAAAAATCCGAGCTGCATGAAGGATGTGCTGACCTCAAAGCCCTTGTAGTTGAATGCCAGTTCCTGCGGCTGGTTTGCGAAGACAGTCGCGTTCATAACCAGGTACGCCATCATTCCTGCGACGGTGACGAGAAGGAAGAAGGCTGTCTTGATCGTGATTCTGCCGTAGCCTGCCGCTTTCTCATCGTAGCCGGCTCTTTCCTCAACCTTATTCAGACGGTTGATAACGGGGTTCGATCTGAAAAAGGATTGCTTTTCTTTTGCGGCTGTGCTGCTGGCGTTGTTTTTGTTCGTGCTATTCATAATTTACCTCCTGTTTATTTTCTGTAAAGCCTGTCTGTTTCATAGGCAGGCTCAGTGGTCAAACGGATGCCGAGCTTCTTGAGAGTGCGGGTATCTGTTTCCGAGAGGATAACAGTCGCATGAGCTTCGGTGTCACGCAGCTTCGGCAGCTGTGCCATAGCGAGCTTTGCGGTCGGATTCGTTACGGCAGACATCGAAAGAGCGATAAGGATCTCGTCGGTGTGGAGCCTGGGGTTGTTAGAGCCGAAGTTCTCAACCTTCAGCTTCTGGATAGGCTCGATTACCGCCGCGTCGATGATATCGACCTCTTTCGGGATTTTCGCGAGAGATTTGAGAGCGTTGAGCAGCATTGCGGCACAGGCTCCAAGAAGATTAGTCGTCTTGCCCGTGAGGATCCTTCCGTCAGCCAGCTCAATAGCCGCTGCGGGCGCGCCTGTAGCCTCGGCTTTGTCAAGGGCGATGGCGACAACCTTGCGGTCGTTGGTAGTCAGTTTGTTCTGTTTCATCAGCAGACCGATTTTGTATGCCTCGTCAACAGCTCCGACGCCCTTGGTGTGATTGCAGAGAGCGGCGTAATAGCGGCGGATAATCTCCTGATTCGCGGCGGCACAAACGGCTTCGTCGTCGATAATGCAGTTGCCCGCCATGTTAACGCCCATATCGGTAGGCGATTTATAGGGAGATTCTCCGAGAATCTGCTCGAACATGGTGTTGAGAACAGGGAAGATCTCAATATCGCGGTTATAGTTTACGGTGGTTTTGCCGTAAGCCTCAAGATGGAACGGGTCAATCATATTTACATCGTTCAGATCGGCTGTAGCGGCTTCATAAGCGACGTTAACAGGGTGCTTGAGCGGAAGGTTCCAGATAGGGAAGGTTTCAAACTTTGCGTAACCAGCCTTAACGCCGTGCTTGTGCTCGTGGTAGAGCTGAGAAAGACAAACCGCCATTTTTCCGGAACCGGGGCCGGGTGCGGTGATTACGACCAGCTTTCTGGAGGTCTCAACAAAATCATTCTTGCCGTAACCCTCGTCGCTGACGATCAGATCCACATCGGTGGGATAATTCGGGATAGAGTAGTGGTGGTAAACGTTTATTCCGTTGCCGATCAGATGCTTTTCGAACTTTACGGCTGTGGGCTGTTCTGCAAAACGTGTGAGCACGACGGAATTGACGCACAGGCCGCGGCTGCGGAACAGATCGATCAGACGGAATACGTCAAGGTCGTATGTAATGCCCAGATCGCCGCGAACCTTGTTTTTTTCGATATCATCGGCGTTGATTACAATTACTATTTCTGCTTCATCTTTGAGCTGCATGAGCATCTGCAGCTTTGAGTCGGGCTTAAAGCCGGGCAGAACCCTTGAAGCGTGGTAGTCGTCAAACAGCTTGCCGCCGAACTCGAGATACAGCTTTCCGCCGAATTTATCGATTCTGTCACGGATATGCTGCGATTGCGTTTCCAGGTATTGATTATTATCAAATCCTATTTTCATATCTTAACCTCCTGAGAGATAAAACTCTGTTTAATTATATCACCTATATTTACAAAAATCAATTATTTTTTCATAGCGGGTGCATAACGAATTTATCGGAAAATAAAAAAATTATAAGATAAAGAGTGACTTTTCATTAATGTTGTGATATAATAACCATGTATTTGCCTAAACAGGTATTTTTAGGAGTGAAAATATGAAAAGAATAATCGCAGTTTTATTGTCCGCGCTCGTGCTTTCAACGGCTGTTATGACCGGATGCGGACAGTCGTCATCATCTTCATCATCTCAGTCGTCAGCGGCAACCGAAAAGACCGCCACATCAGCCACATCAGCGGCGTCGTCAAAAAGCTCGGGCTCAGAAAGCTCAAAAACCGACAGCTCAGCAGAGGAATCCTCTGTTGCGGGAGGCTGGAATATTGACGAAGACGTCAAGCCTGTTGTTACAAAGGAACAGAACGAGGAGTTCAGGAAGTCGATCAATTCCTTTGACAGCCTTAACATGGAGCCTGTTGCTTTGCTCGCTCAGCAGGTTGTAAAGGGCACCTATTCAGCTTTCCTTTGTCTTGACACGACCGTCGCCGACAATCCTGTTACAACATGGGATATTGCGGTTACATACACCGACCTCTACGGAAAGGCCAAGCTCACTTCCATTATCGAGGTTCACCCCGATAATGTTAAAACCGCTGAGTCAGCGGGCGAAGCTCTTGTGGATTCGTGGGAGACCGTCGAAATTACCGAAGGCGCTGTTCTGGAGGACTCACTCAAGGAAGCTCTCGACAGTGTTATGACCAAGGAATACACGCCTATAACGGTTCTGGGCACACAGGTCGTATCGGGCACAAACTATGTTCTGCTTGTTCAGGAAAAGGAGGACGGCAAGCCCGTGAACTATGTGGTCGAGCTCAACGTCGACTCCGAGGGAAAAGCCGAGCTTGTAAAAGAGGCTGTATTTGATTTGAATTACTACCTGTCAATATATAATTGACAAAGCGGATTTTAATGCTATAATATCTATGGAACCGAAGTTCCCGACAGTTCGTTTGCGCCATCCTGTCGTTAAATAAAACCAGGGCATCTGAAGCGCGGGATAACTGCGCCCTGCAATAATAATTGTATTGAGATGCGTCTGTCTTGGCAGGCGCATTTTTATTTTTGGAAGTGAAAGAATGTATCTGCTGAAAACAAAAGCAGCGTTTGACAGCGCGCATTTTCTGTCGGGCTATAACGGCAAATGTTCAAATATCCACGGTCACCGCTGGACGGTAGAGGCTTGCGTCTGCAGCGAAAAGCTGATCGATAAGGGCGAGAAGAGAGGAATGATTATCGACTTCGGCGACCTCAAGCGCGAACTGAGAGCGCTTGCCGATAGCTTTGACCACGCGCTCATTATCGAGAAAAACAGTCTAAAGCCAAAAACAATGGAAGCGCTCCGTGATGAAAACTTCCGTGTTATCGAGTTTTCGTTCCGTCCGACAGCCGAGAACCTTGCAAGATATTTTTATGTGGCTCTGCGCGAGAAGGGTCTGCCTGTCAGGAGCGTAACCGTATATGAAACGCCCGATAACTGCGCTGTTTACGAGGAGGAGCCATGCTTGAGGTAGTTGAAAGGTTCGTAAGTATCAACGGCGAGGGAGCTCACGCGGGAGAATTGGCGGTTTTTATTCGCTTCAAGGGCTGCAATCTCTGCTGCTCATACTGTGATACGGCATGGGCAAACGAGCCTGACGCAAAAGCATCACCGACCTCAGTAGAAGAGCTCGTCAGATGGGTTAAATCCGTCAACGTCCGTAACGTCACCCTTACAGGAGGCGAACCGCTGCTGCAAAAGGATATTGAGCCGCTTGTTGCCGCGTTGAAGGATTGCCGCGTCGAGATAGAAACAAACGGCAGTGTGCCGTTCTCACGGTTAGCGGAGATTGAACACAGACCCGTATTCACAATGGACTACAAGCTGCCCGGCAGCGGTATGGAAAATCACATGAATACCGCAAACTTCGCGCTGCTGAACAGTCACGACAGTGTAAAATTCGTTGTCGGAAGCGAAGAGGACTTGAACAGAGCGGCTGAAATAATAGAGAGCTATAAGCTAATCGGCCGTTGCCACATTTATTTCAGTCCCGTATTCGGCAAAATCGAACCCGCGCGTATTGTTGAATTTATGACCGAAAGAAACCTGAACGGTGTCAGAATACAGCTCCAACTCCATAAGTTTATCTGGTCGCCCGAAAAGAGAGGTGTTTAATATGGATACAAAGGCAATCGAAGCACACGTAAAGGGAATCCTCGAGGCAATCGGTGAGGATCCCGACAGGGAAGGCTTGCGCGAAACTCCCCAAAGAGTCGCGAAAATGCTCGGGGAAATGCTTGAGGGCATAGCGTATTCCAACCACGAAATAGCCGAGATGTTCGGCAAGACCTTTGATAATGACTGTCTGCCTGAGTCAGAAAACGCTGTTATAATGCGCGACATAACCGTATTCAGCTATTGCGAGCACCATCTCGCGCTGATGTATGACATGAGCGTCAACGTCGCCTATGTTCCGCGCGGCAAGGTTCTCGGACTGAGCAAAATCGCGCGTATTTGCGATATGGCTGCAAAGCGTCTGCAGTTACAGGAACGTATCGGAAGGGATATAGCTGAGATCATATCCGAAGCGGCGGACACTCCCGATGTCGGCGTTACGATCAGTGGCTGTCACAGCTGCATGACCGCGCGCGGCATAAAGAACTCAAACGCAAAAACATATACTACTACATATCTCGGGGCGTTCAGGGACGACGCGGCTCTCCGTGAGCTGTTGAGATGAGGAGAATAATATGAAGGCTCTTGTTTTATTCAGCGGCGGAGTTGACAGCACGACCTGTCTTGCGCTCGCTGTGGAAAAATACGGAAAAGAAAACGTCCTTGCTCTCTCTGTCAGCTACGGACAGAAGCACAGCAAGGAGCTTGAGGCGGCTCAAAGAATAGCTGAATACTACGGCGTACAGCTGAAAAGGCTCGATTTATCCGTCATATTTGAGGATAGCGGCTGTTCTCTGCTCAAAGGCTCGGAGGACGAAATCCCAAAGGAAAGCTATGCCGACCAGCTCTCCAAGACCGACGGAAATCCCGTGTCCACATATGTTCCTTTCAGAAACGGACTGTTTCTCTCGGCAGCGGCTAGCGTCGCGCTTTCAAACGGCTGCGGAGAGATATATTACGGCGCTCACAGCGACGACGCGGCAGGCAACGCTTATCCCGACTGTTCGCAGGCGTTCAATGATTCCATGAACATGGCGATATACCTCGGCAGCGGAAATCAGCTCAACGTAACAGCGCCGTTTATCGGAATGACAAAGGCTCAGGTCGTCGCTCAGGGATTAAAGCTGGGCGTTCCTTACGAAATGACATGGAGCTGTGATGAGGGAAAGGAAAAGCCCTGCGGCGTATGCGGTACATGCCGCGACAGGATCGCAGCGTTCAGAGCAAACGGAATCGAGGATATTATATGAGAAATGATAATTTAACCTTATTAGGCAATAAAAACGTGCGGTACTCGTCGGACTATTCTCCCGAGGTGCTCGAAACCTTCCGCAACAAGCACCCCGAGAACGACTATTTCGTAAAGTTCAACTGTCCGGAGTTTACGAGCCTGTGTCCGATTACGGGACAGCCCGACTTTGCGACGATTTATATTTCATACATTCCCGACGAGCTGATGGTGGAGAGCAAGTCCTTGAAGCTGTATCTTTTCAGCTTCCGCAACCACGGCGACTTTCATGAGGACTGCGTGAACATCATCATGAAGGACTTGATAAAGCTGATGGACCCGAAATACATCGAGGTCTGGGGAAAGTTCCTGCCGCGCGGCGGAATTTCCATCGACCCGTATTGCAACTACGGCAGAAAAGACACCAAGTGGGAGAAGCTCGCCTGGGAACGTCTTTCAATGCACGATATGTACCCCGAGCAGGTCAATAACAGATAAAAAAAGCGCCGTCGAAGGCGCTTTCAATTTATAATATATATCCCGTTACGAACCGCAGCGGCGTTATTTGTAAAAGGTCGAAGCTCAGCGCCTGATCTGATGAAACGAAATTCATGGAGCGGTACTCGCCGTTTTCGCTGCAGATGCAGTAAAAATGCAGTCCTCTGAAGCCTTTGTTCCACGCGCAGACGATGCCGATTTTGCCGTCAGTCAGGGAATTTTTGAAGTGCTTAACCGAAATATAATTCTTAAAAGGAATATTATTCTTTTTGAAGTATCTTTTCAGGCCGAACGGCTTTGTCCCGAATACTCCGAAAAGCCATGGCATTCCGAGCTTTTCCATGGCGCGCAGCAGGTCTGAAAACTCCGCGTCGATTCCCTTGAAAACAAGCGCGTTGTAGAGCGCAACGACACCGCAGCCCACCTTTGAAACAGGCTTGCGGCTTTTGCCGTAGCACAGCTGAGAGATTGGATTGTTGCATTGTCCGTAAATAAATTCCCTCTTCATAAATACGCACCTTGTGTTTTTGGAATTTTGTGATATAATATCAAATAGAAATTTTTAGGGGAGAGATTATGAAAAAACTGATCATATCGGTACTTATTGCCGTTTCTCTTATTTGCTTTTCAGGCTCTGTTTCAGCCGCTTCGCCCGACGAGGCGGTAATGATCTCACAGCAGGACGGCCTGACTCCGCTGTACACCACAGCGCCCGACAGTTCGCTCAAAGACCATTCCAACCGCATGAGCCGCGAACAGGGAATACTTTTTTACACACAGACAACCGCTCTCGCACTGATAGCGGGTTATCTTATTCTATTTAAGGTAAAGGGTATTCCTCACGGCGAAAAAATGCACAGACGAAGAAGAAAGGACGGCTGACTGCCGCCCTTTAATTTTTTAGCGCAGACGCTTAAAGAAGCTCTTCAGCAAGCCGGCACATTCCTGTTCCATTATTCCTCCGCTGTAAGCGGGTTTGAAATTGAACGGCATCTCGAACAGATTTGTAATAGTGCCGCAGGCGCCGTTTTTGAAATCGTACGCGCCAAAGTACACCTGGGGAATATGCGCGTTAAGAATCGCGCCCGCGCACATTGGGCACGGCTCAAGTGTTACATAAATCTCACAATTCCACAGCCGCCAGCCGCCGAGTGCTTTGCAGGCGTTGTTTATCGCGTCAATCTCCGCATGGAGAAGGGCGTTTTTTTCTTTTTCGCGGCGGTTCCTGCCGGTTGCGATTACCTCGCCGTTTCTCGTAACAACCGCTCCGACGGGCACCTCGCCGTCGTCGTACGCTTCCTTTGCCATTTCAAGCGCCAGAAGCATGAATTTATTGATATCCGTACTCATGTTTATTGGTTAAGTGGTGTTAAACAAAGGATTGTAAATGTCAGAAAAACGCTCATTGAAATCATGACTCCGGGATTGACCAGAAACGCGCTCATTTTGTTTTTCAGCGTGAGCAGCTCAGCGCCTTTTTCAATCGGCTTTTCTTTGTCGCTCAGTGAAAAACTTACCTTTTTGCTACGGGCGAGATAAATAAACGAGAGAACTCCCGAAACAAGGAAAAGCAAAACGATAATCAGCTGGATAATTGTAAGCTCTCTTTCGTCCGGATTGCTGTTAGTGTAGAGGATCGTGAACAATATGGCGTAGAAATTATTCATGAAATGAAGCAGGATAGACGGCAGAATTGAATCGGTGATGATGTCGATATATCCGAAAATCAGACCGACGGGCAAGGTGAAAACGATCTGAGTTGTGTTTGAGTGCATTGCGCTGAACAAAATCGCCGAAGCGACAACCGCGAAGGCTCTGCCGTATTTTTTGAGCGAGCCCATAACCAAACCGCGGTACGCGAATTCCTCGGCAAAAGCGGGAACAATAGCTACGGAAATGATGTTCAGAATTATCTCGAACGGAGTCATCGCGGAGGATTCGACGCTGCCCGCGGTATTTTGCAGACCGAAAATCGAAAGGTTTGTTTCAAAGATATCGGCGGCATAATTAGAAGCCATTGCAACCGCCATTCCCATAAGTATCAGCGGAATGAGCGTAGTAGCGCCGACTGTTGTTTTGCCGAACGCTTCCCTGAACTTAAAGCCCGTTGCGGCAATAAACAGAATACCCGGAATAAACGCCGCGCCTACGCTGATAAAAATGTCCTGCAGCTGTGTCAGCGTCTCGTCTGTGCTTATACCGAGAGTCTGAAACAGAAGTAATAAGCCTATGGATAAGACGTACATCGTGGCAGTGTACGTGAGCGCGTAAAAACCGACGGCGGTGCATCTTTTTCTGAGCTTTTTTTGGGTGTCGCGTCTTATTGTATCCTCTGTAATTACAGGCCTTGGAATATACTGCCTGTACTGAGGGTAAGTGTATTGCTGCATATTATCAACTCCGCGTTTTATTGTACCATAGAACGGCGTTTTTTTCAAGGATAACATTACAAGAATGTAAATTGACAAACAGCCCCTTTGGTGGTATTTTGAAAGTGGAATATTCTGTCGTTTCAGAAAGGATTGAGAGATATGGTTACCGCGATGCTTTTTGCCGGCGGTATCGGCGCGAGAATGAAGTCGTCAGACCTGCCGAAGCAGTTTTTAGAGGTAGGCGGAAAGCCGATCATCGTTCACACAATGGAGCATTTTTCAAGGCACCCTATGGTTGACGGTATTGTAATCGCCTGCAAAGAGGATTGGATTGAGTACCTTGTGGAGCTTATCGAGCGTTTTTCCGTCAAGAAGATACGCTCTATAGTACCCGGCGGAGAAACAGGCTTTGCTTCTATCCACAACGGAGTTGTCGCGACAGCCGCTTTTTCGACAGAGCCCGAGGATATAATTCTCATCTGCGACGGCGTCCGCCCGATGCTGTCCGACCGCCTGATCACGGACTGTATTCTCGAGACCAAAAAGTACAAGACTGCTGTGCCCGTTACCCCGAGCATAGATTCTCTTCTGTACAGTCCCGACGGCGAAAACTGCAAAAAGAGCTACGACAGAAACACGATGTACGTCACGCAGGCTCCGCAGGGCTATATCATGGAGCGCATTCTCTGGGCGCATGACGAAGCCGAAAAGCGCGGAATAACCAACCCGATTTCATCAAGCGAGCTGTTTATCGAGCTGGGAGAGAGCGTCCATCTGTTCAAGGGAGAGCGTTTTAATATCAAGGTGACGACTCCCGAGGATCTGGTCACGCTCCGCGCGCAGTTTTATTACGAGAATTACAAGAAATTTGCCAAGGAAGAATTGAAGTATGGATTATAAAGTAAAGGATTGCGTCCTTCAAAGCATATACAGCGACGCCTATGAGATCGCGAACGCCGAAATTCCGTGGGACAAGCTCGTCGGTTCAACAGTACTTATCACGGGCGGCGGCGGATTTATCGGCGGCTATCTTGCGCTCGCGCTTCTCACAAGAAACGACGTCTACGGCTCAGATATCCGCGTTATTTCACTTGTCAGGAACGCCGAAAGAGCAGAGAAAAAGTTCGGAAAGCTTCTCAGACGCGGTGATTTTTCATTGTGCGTACAGGACGTAAACGAGGAAATCAAGGCTGAGCGCGCGGATTATATCATTCACGCCGCAAGTCAGGCGAGCAATATACAGTTCGAGAACGACCCCGTCGGCACAATCACCGCCAACCTTACGGGAACCGCGAATGTTCTTGATTTCGCAAAAAAGAGCGGCGCAAAGTCGACTCTCATCGTTTCAAGTCTTAAGGTATACGGAATTATTTACGGAAGTCAGGATAAAATCACCGAGGACGACAGCGGCTATATTGATTTTACTTCGTACAAAAACTGTTACGCTATGGGCAAGCGCGCTTCCGAAACCATCGCCGCGAGCTACTGCCGCGAGTACGGAATGAATGTCAAGTTAGCAAGACCTGCCTATATCTACGGCGCGGCGACTCTCGACGACGACAGGGTATGGGCGCAGTTTATCGCGAATGTTGTCAGAGGGCAGGATATCCTGCTCAAGAGCAACGGCGCCGCCAACCGTTCCTTCTGTTATGTCACCGACACGGCGACGGGACTTCTGACGGTGCTGCTCAAGGGTGAGAACGCCTTGCCGTACAATATTTCATGCGAGCTTTCGGATACAACGATACGCGGCTTTGCAAGGGCGGCCTGCGCGGCTTTTCCGGAGAGAAACATCAGCCTGAAATTTGCGAATCCCGCTGACGAGCAGGAACCTCAAAATCAGCCATCGCCGCTATGTCAGGTACCCGAAATTCTCGACAATAAGCGGCTCAAATCGCTCGGATGGCAGCCAAAAGTGTCGCTTACAGAGGGTATAAAAAGGGCAGTTGCTGTATTAGAAGAGCAAACAAAGTAGTAATTTCGTCTATTATACACAATCTGTTGTGTTCTTGTTGACAACAGCACAAAATGTGTGATATTATACAATAGTATAGATAAACTGTTTATTGTCCCTTTTAGTCGGATAATAAGCTTTTAACCTGTTAAGAAAATGGGGGTTATGATGAATACCGCTATTATTCTCGCCGGCGGTGTCGGCAGCCGTATGGGCGTCGACAGACCGAAGCAGTTTTTGATGGTAGAGGACAAGCCGATTATTTCCTATTGCTTTGATATCTTCCAGAAGCATGATGAAATTGACGCCATGGTTGTTGTTGTCAGCGAACAGTGGCAGGGTTTTGTTGAGGAGTACGCCGCGAAGTACGGCGTGAGCAAGATTTGCGGATACGCTCCGGCGGGAAAGACCCGTCAGCACTCCATTTACAACGGACTCAAGTGCATCGCCGAAAACGCGCCCGATACCGATATTGTTATCGTCCACGACGCGGCGCGTCCGCTTGTATCTGACAGGATCATCTCCGACTGCATTACAGGCGCAGCGGAATACGACGGCGCAATGCCCGTTATCACCGTCAAGGACACAGTTTACCAGAGTGCCGACGGCGCGAAAATCGACTGTCTGCTCAAGCGCAGCGAGTTGTTTGCGGGACAGGCTCCCGAGAGCTTCAAGTTCAAAAAATACTATCAGATACATAACGAGGTCAGTGACGAGGAAATCGGCGCTACTGCGGGCAGCAGTGAGATCGCTTACCGCCACGGCATGGAGATCCGTATGGTAAAGGGAAGCGAGCGCAACCTCAAAATCACCACTATCGAAGATTTGGAAACTTTTGAAACGATACTGAAAGGCGGCAATTGATATGGATACTATGAAGGCGAGAGTGTTAAGAGCTGTCGGCAATCTCGAGTACTGCGACTATCCCATGCCCGAGGTCAAGCCCGACGAGGTGCTTTTCCGCGTAAAGGCTTGCGGCATCTGCGGCTCAGATATCCCCAGGATTTTTGTAAACGGCACCTACCATTTCCCGACAATCCCCGGACACGAGTTCTCGGGTGAGGTCGCGGGCGTAGGTGACGAGAAATACAAGGATTTGATCGGCATGAGAGCTACCGTGTTCCCGCTGATTCCCTGTAAGACCTGCGAGAACTGCAACGACGGCAAGTACGAGATGTGCAAGAGCTACGATTATCTCGGCTCGCGCAGTGACGGCGCTTTCGCCGAGTATGTGAGAGTTCCGGTGTGGAACCTCGTTCCGATTCCCGACAGCCTTTCCTTCGAGGAAGCAGCTATGACCGAGCCCTGCGCCGTTGCGCTTCACGCGCTCAGACGCGCCCAGATTGAGGTCGGCGACAACGTGGTTATCTTCGGTCCCGGCACGATCGGTATGCTTATCGCACAGTGGGCGAGAGCATGGGGTGCGAGAGTTCTCCTCGTAGGCACCGACGTAAATAACTGGGATTTCATCGAGAGCATGGGCTTCACCGAGTACTGCAACTCCTCCAAGGAGGACGCGATCGAGTGGGTAAAGAAGATGACAGGCGGCGTAGGCGCGGATATCGCAATCGAAGCTGTCGGCATCGCGCTCACAGCCTGCAACTGCCTTGAGGCTGCGGCTTCGGGCGGCAAGGTGATCTTTGTCGGCAATCCGCACGGCGATTTTACCTTCCCTCAGAACACATACTGGCAGATCCTCAGAAAGCAGCTTTCCATCTTCGGCACATGGAACTCAGCATACAGCGACACCCACAAGAGCGACTGGAACCTTGTTGTAGACGCTATGGCTAAGGGCATGATTGACGCCAAGAAGCTGATTACACATAAATTTGACCTTGAAACCATGGATAAGGGTCTTGATATCATGAAGAACAACAGCGAATTCTTTGCTAAAATCATGGTGGTAAATCAATAAAGAGGTATTGATATGAATGGAATGTTGTCACCTTCTCTGATGTGCGCCGACGCGCTGAATTTGCAGTCGGAGATAGAGGCGCTTGATAAGCTCGGCGTTGAATATATTCACCTTGATTTCATGGACAATCACTTTGTCCCGAATATCACTCTGAGCGCCGATCTGATCAAGGCGGTCAAGAGTGTGCTGGTGAATATGAAGCGCGATATTCACATCATGGCGTATCAGCCCGAGCAGTTCTTTGACAGAATGGATATCGGACAGGGCGATATTGTCGCCGTTCACTATGAGGCGTGCGACAATCTTCACGAGGTCATCACCGACATCAGACAAAGAGGAGCAAGCCCGTTTGTCGCTATCAGTCCGGACACAAAGCCCGAGGTTCTCGAGGATTTTCTCGACGAAATCGACGGCGTATTGCTTATGACCGTATACCCCGGATTTGCGGGACGTCCGATTGTTGAGGGCAGCTTTGACAAAATCAAGGCAGTCCGCAAGCTGCTCGACAGCAGGAGAGAGGGTATTCTCCTCGAGGTCGACGGTCACGTAAGCTGGGATCTGTGCGCAGAAATGCGCGCCTGCGGCGGCGATATGTTTGTGGCGGGTTCGTCCTCGCTCTATCAGAAGGGACTTGACCTTGCGGAAGCTGTTGAACGCATGAGAGCGTTAATTTCTTAAAAAACTAGGGGTGTATTTGTGGAATATCAGATTGAAGTAAAAGAGTTATCTATTGTCAAGAATAAAATGACTCTTACGATTATGGGAACGATTTCCGATCCGACCATCAATTCTCATTTTCTTTCAAATCCCAAGCTGGTGTTACATTTCAATAACGGCAAAGAGGACAGACGTATTCCGTTTGTCCTTTCGAATGTAACCCACATTGACGGAAAATGTTTTTTCTCGGGCAGATATAATTACCGTCTGGATCTGCTTTTCTGGAAAACCAGAAAGGAATGCCTGCCCTTTGAAATGTTCCTCAATCTCGGCTTTGCCGATTTTTACGAGGAAAAAATCCCTGTTGACCTGACTCCCGAGCTTTCGGAAACCGACAACAGGAATTTCAAGTATACGATTCACGGAAACAAGGTAGAGTTTCTGCCGGACAGGAAGAGAATCCAGCACAATCCTGTTGCGAAGTTCTTTGTTAAGCTTTTCAACGGAATTCTCAAGACAGTTCTCTTTATTCTCTCCATCGCGCTGATTCCGTTCTTTATCCTGGAGGCGCTTCTGCGCATGACAGGTATTATGAACCTGCCCGCGCGTTTCAATGACGAAAACCCGATCAAGCGTTTTGTAGCCTACATATTCTGGCGTTTTTCAAGAGTATCCACCACAGACCTCTCTATCTGGAAGGTAAAGAGATGGATATTCAGAAGATGCTTCGGCTTCTACAAGACCTTCTACAAGGTTCAGGACAAGAAGATTTCCTTTATCTCACTCAGACGCGATGATCTGTCAGGTAACTTCGCCTTTGTATACGACCAGCTCAAGGGTGATGACAGCCTCGACATCAACTTTATTCTCAATGAGCACACTATCGCTTATATGTCCTTCAAGGAGATCCGCGCATTTACGAAGGCATGCGCGACAAGCAAGGTAGTTGTGCTCGACGAGTTCACACCTCAGATCCACTATATCGATTTGAGGGAAGAGACCAAGCTGATTCAGCTCTGGCACGCCTGCGGTGCGTTCAAGACATTTGGCTTTACACGTCTTTCCAAGCCCAAGGGCTCGCCTCAGCCCACAAGAAACCACAGAAGCTACGACTTTGTCACCGTCAGCTCAACATACTGCAAGAAGTGCCACTCCGAGGGCTTCGGTATTGCTACCGATAATGTTGTTGCGACAGGTATCCCGAGAACAGACGTGTTCTTTGACGAAAATTACAAGGCGGCTGCGCGCAAGAAGTTCTACGACGCTCATCCGACCTTCAAGGGCAAGAAGATCATTCTCTTTGCGCCGACATTCCGCGGCATGGTCAAGGAGACCGCGTTCTATCCCACAGAGATGTTCGATATCAACGAGGTATGCTCCAAGATTCCCGAGGACTATGCGATTATTATCAAGCATCATCCCTTTGTCAACGACGTTCAGCCGATTCCCGACCGTTATGCGGACAGGGTAATTGACCTTTCGGCTGACAATGAGCTCAACGACCTTCTCTTTGTTACTGACGTAATTATCACTGACTATTCATCTCTCGTCTTTGAGGCGTCTCTGATTGACATTCCCATGATCTTCTACGTCTTTGATCTGGAAAAGTATATCAACGAACGCGACTTCTACTTTGACTTCAAGCTGTACGCACCGGGTAAGATCGTTTATTCGACCGAGCAGCTTATTGATTCGATCCGCAAAGAGGACTATTGCACTGAGAAGATTCAGCCCTTCGCGGATATGTTCTTCGATTATCGTGACGGCAGATCAACACAGAGAGTAGTCAAGCTGATTTACGATAATCTTAAATAAATTTCGAAAACCTATTGACAAAACTGGGCTTATTCGGTATAATATAAAGGCTGATGAAAATCAGATATGCGCCAATAGCTCAGCTGGATAGAGCAACTGCCTTCTAAGCAGTAGGTCAGGGGTTCGAGTCCCTTTTGGCGCGCCAATAGCGCCAAAAGGCGACTCGAAGGCGACCGTGCCCGCATTGCGGGTAAAAACGTCATGGTATGACGTTTTTAGGGAGAGAGCAGATGATGCTCTTTTGTTCGCACTGAACTACGCAAGCGAGAAGGACTTTTCCAAAAGTACAATGTACTTTTGGCGCGCCAATAGCGCCAAAAGGCGCGACAAGTGGCACCAAATTAATTTTGGTGCATATATGGTGGGATTAGCGTAGTTGGTTAACGCGCCAGTTTGTGGCACTGGAGACCGACGGTTCGAATCCGTCATTCCACCCCACTTGACTCATTAGCTCAGTTGGCAGAGCACTTGACTTTTAATCAAGGTGTCCGGAGTTCGAATCTCCGATGGGTCACCAAATGCCGCACAAGGGAACTTGGGCGGCTTTGTTTTAGTCAGTTTTCTGCCAACTGAGCTTAATTATTTTGGGCTGTCGCCAAGCGGTAAGGCAACGGACTTTGACTCCGTCATCCGTGGGTTCGAATCCCGCCAGCCCAGCCAATAAATAGGGCACCCTAAACGGGTGCCTTAATTATTGACTATATAAATCGGCGGGATTCGAAGGCGACCGAGCCCGCCGCAGGCGGGTAAAAATGTCCCGGTGGGACATTTTTAGGGAGAGCGCAGATGAAACTTGTGACGGTGATACACGCCGCAGCAAGCGGGGCAGGTATTAAAGTATAAACCAACCCTACGCCAGCCCAGCCAACGCTCTAATTTTATATTAGGGCGTTTCTTTTCGCATAAAACCGCCAAAAACCGCATGAATGCTGAATAATTGACGCTTCAAAAGTCTGTTTATTATTATCCGTTTTTCTCACTTTCTAAACACTTAAAAACTGTAAAACTACACAGAAAATACACAGTAAAACACCAAGGTGAATTTTCTTTTGCATATCCGGTTTGATTTGTTTCAGAAAGTATGTTATAATACGTATTAATAGAAAGAAGGAAGGTATGATTATGAAAAAGGTATTATCAATTTTAGCTGTTTGTATGGCGGCTTCGATGTCGCTCTCACTCTGCGCCTGCGGTCAGAACGCTTCTTCGGATTCAACGGCTACAACTGCGGCTTCAACTAAAGCAACGGTTGCGACTGCCGCTTCTACAAAAGCTGATTCAAAGCAGTCTGCCGTTTCCGCAAGCTCAACCGTAAATAACAGCGAGCAGAGCGAAACGACTTCTAACGGACAGACTGACGATTCCGAGCAGCAGAAAGCCATCCGGAAGGCGACCGAAAATGCTGCATCTCTTTATGGTGAAGGTGACTGGAGAGTAGCATCAATTCAAGAGACAGTCGACTCAAATGGTTCCCCCTGTTATCGTGTAGGACTTATCAATTATTCTAATTCACAATCTCCGACATATTATTTCTTGAGCAGCAGTACATTTTGTTATCCTGACACTTCAAATGAAGGAAATGGTTCTGAAAATCAGCAAGACGATTCCTCACAGCAGCATGCCATTCAAGGTGTAATATCCTTAGCAAATCAGATGTACGGTGAAGGTGATTGGAGAATCGCTTCCGTTATTGACGCAACTACACCGAGCGGCGAAGCATGCTGGTATATTGGCGCAATAAACTATTCCAAGTCACAATCTCCGACCTATTATTTTTACAGCAGCGATAGTTTTACATATGCCGATGAAGAGGTAAACGGATACTACAACAATTAAAAAAGATCAACTTATTGCTGTCGGATATTTTTATCCGGCAGCTTTTTCATAGTTATTTGTAATTCTGACAAAATTAATTACTTTATTTATACACAAAGCAAAAATATTATGATATAATGTATTTATATTTTAGCAGGAGAATAAATCATGAAAGATAAACGGTTAAAACTCTTATTCGCGTCAGATTCGTTCAAGGGCAGTCTGTCAAGCGCCGAAACCGCCGTTATCCTTGAAAAAGCTGCAAAGGAAGTTTATGGAAGCTGTGATTGCTCAAGCATTTCCGTTGCTGACGGCGGCGAAGGAACCGTTGAAGCGGTTGTATCCGCTGTAAACGGCAGAATAATTTCCGCGCCGGTCCACGACCCGTTGATGAAGCCGATAACCGGGTCGTACGGTGTGATCGACGGTAAAAAGGCGGTAATAGAGATGGCATCTGCATCAGGGTTACCGCTTGTGCCTGTACATCTTCGCAATCCTTTGACTACTACTACATTCGGCACAGGCGAACTGATTCTTCACGCAATCGACAGCGGATACACAGACATTTCCATAGC
>JAEEGL013800866.1_pt1 | contig 24844 bp, 19 predicted proteins | sample 9134231 | NCBI WGS metagenome assembly JAEEGL01 (sample SAMN16246548, study PRJNA631951) | gut metagenome | biome: gut microbiome; feature: rumen; material: fiber-attached | host: Bos | place: Iran: Karaj | collected 2018-10
CGGTCTCGACATCTGCTTTGAATAAATGATGAATGCGGAGATTACGCCGACGGTGATACTGCCGTGCATGGCAAGATACCCGCCGCAAACCGCAACGATAAGGAATGTAATATTGTTCAGGGTATTCATGACAGGCCCCATCATGCTGCCGATGATTTCAGCAATGATACCGGTCTTTTTCAATCTGTCAGACGTATCCTCAAAAGCCGCCAGAGCTTCAGACTGCAGACCGTATGCCGCCACAGTCCTGTAATTGGTGACGGTTTCTTCCACCCTGCCGTTAAGCTCACCGAGAAGCTCCTGCCTTCTTACAAAATATCTGCGCATGTACTTAGTCATAATCTTTGTAAGAATCAGGGTAAAAACAATGGTAACGCATGAGCATACGGTCAGCGGCACACTGAACCACAGCATCATCGATACCGTGGCGGTCAGGGTAATCACGGCACTGAACAGCGTGCCGAGCGACATGGATATCGTATTGGCAATGTTATCTGCATCATTGGTCATTCTGCTTATGAGATCACCGCGTGAATGAGAATCAACATAACATACCGGCAGATGCATTATTCTGTCAAAAAGTCCCGTTCTGATGCCGGTTATGATTCTTTTACTGAGCAGAGCCCCGACAAATCCCTGAAGATAGGAAGCCGCACTCAGCACCAGAAACATCAGAAGCATCATCAGCAGATATCCGTAAAGCTTCGAATACTCCCCACTGACAATCACGTCAACGGCCCTGCTCTGAAATGCCGGAGCCGCAACGGAAGCGACAGCCGCAAGAAGAACGCACAGAAGCATGGCCGCAAGAAGAATTTTTTCGGAAAGAAGATACTCCATAAATCTCTTAACGGTCGCAGTCTGATTATGAGCCTTTTCCGGAACGGCCACAAACCCCGCTCCTGGACCTCTGCGAAAATTCACTGCCGGAGCACCGGCTTTTGAAAAAGATTCATTACTCATGGCTGTTCCTCGCTTTTCAGCTGTGAGGTATAGATATCAATGTATGCCGGACAGCTTTTCAGAAGATTCTCATGGGTGTCGCATGCCGTTATCCTGCCGTTTTCCAGAACAGCAATGCGATCAGCGTTTTTCACCGTGGCTATGCGGAGTGCCACAATGATTTTGGTGACTCCCGCATAATCCCTGTCAAGTGCGTTCATGAGCTGCGATTCCGTCTTGAAGTCAAGGGCACTGGTAGAGTCGTCAAGAATCAGAATTTCGGCTTTCTTTACCAGCGCTCGGGCTATGGCGATGCGCTGTCTCTGACCTCCGGACAGTGACTGACCTCCCTGTACAACCGCAGTATCATAACCGTCAGGCTGTCTCATGATAAAGTCATCCGCCTGAGCCGTACGTGCGGCACTTATGATTTCTTCCCTTGATGCATGAGGATTGCCCATGGCTATATTATCCAGCACGGTCCCCCTGAAAAGCTCCGCCTTCTGAAGCACTACGGCCATCTTCGAACGCAGAGCCTCCACCGTATATTCCCTGACGTCATGACCGTCAACCTCAACATATCCGTCGGTAGCATCGTAGAATCTCGATATCAGATTCACCAGTGAACTCTTACCGCTGCCGGTTGCCCCGATAACCGCCAGGGTTTCTCCGGGATTTACGGTAAGATCAATACCGTCCAAAACATCAGCCTGCTGATCCGGATATCTGAAATGTACGTTATGAAATACAATTCTGCCTGACGAATCACCGGCAACAAGATTTCCGTCCTTTATTCCCGGCTCCTCTCTTATAATTTCCCTGATTCGCTTTTCTGACGCCAATCCTCTCGTAACTGACTGAAATATCATGACCAGCATCATCATGCCGTTTAAAATCTGCGAGAGATAGGTTACCGCCGCCATGATGGTTCCCGGAGCCATGTCTCCGGCCTGTACCCTGATGGCGCCGAGGTGAATAACCGCAGCCACGGCAAGATTAAGGACGATGTTCATTACCGGATGCATGGAAGCTATAATGAGCAGAACCTTAAACTGTATGTCCGTCTGACGCCTGTTGGCCTCGGCAAAGGCCTCACTTTCCTTATCCTCCTGAACAAAAGCCTTAACGACACGGAGCCCCTTAACGCTTTCTTGGACTTTGGTATTCATTGTATCAATGCTCTGCTGCAGACGGGTAAACAGAGGACCTGTTTTCCAGAAAACCACAATGACCTCCAGAAGAATCAGAGGCAGAGCCACAAGTATGACCATACCGAAATCAGTGGACAGAGACAGCAGCGCCGCGCTTCCCGCCACGAAAAACATACCGCAGCGGACGCTCCCCCTTATAATCTGGGACCACATGTTCTGCATCTGGGTAATGTCACCTGTTGTTCTGGTGATAAGAGAGCCGACAGAGAATCTGTCATTCTGTGAAAATGAAAAACCGAGAATTTTTCTGAAACAAAGCTTACGGACGTCGTTGCTGTAGTTCTGACTGAAAAGATTGGTAAAAACGCCGCTTAATATACCGCACAGACAGCCGGCAAGCACCATTGCCAGCATCCAGATTCCGGTGCTTATTATTATGTCACTTGAAGGAACTCCACCGCTGCCAAGCCCCAGAATCCCCTCGTCAACGATCTTTGCCATCATTCGCGGCTGATACAGATCAACCAGAACTTCAAAGACCATAAAAAGTGAAGCCAGCAGGCCGAAATACCAATATCTGAGAATATACCTAATCATGATTTTTCCTTTTTCCGGTACGGCCTCGTTCTTAAAAGCCGAGGCCTTCGTCATGACAGGCATACAGTTCCTGAAACTCAGGGAAATTTAATTTCTGCAGTACCTCTCATGCGCCTTCTTAACAGGCCGGGCTTCGTCAGTCACCGCATCAGTGCCTGAATCGTCACCTGTCCGGGAATCCTGTGTATCGCGGATGGTCAGCTCCCTCTTTCCCGAAACGACCTCATCAAGAATTCTGTCTATGTCAGCCTGACTCTTAGTCTGACAGATTTCCCTGAAAAACAGATTTACCTCGGGATTACTCAGTCTGACGTAGCTTAAAAACTGCTTGGTTCTTGCCATCTGATACTGTTCGGGAAGGAGATTCTTCATAATGTCCACGAAATGAATCAGTGCCCTTACAGACTCCGTTACGGTAAACGGACGATCTCCGTTTCGGATGACGCCTTCGAGGTTCGGTACGGCAAGAGCATACCTGCCGACCATGAGATTATCACAGTGGGTCACCTCCATGCATCTTGCGGCAGATTCGGCATCCCTCACTTCACCATTGGCTACAAGCGTGATTTCCCCGCGATCGGCCAGAGGTGCTATGTATTCCCACTTAATGGCGTCAGCCCTGTATCCGTCCATACGGGTGCGGGCATGAATGATAATTCTGTCAGCCCCCGCATTCACAATCTCTTCATATATTCTGCCGATATCGTCCGGATTCTCCCAGCCTAAACGTATCTTAACACTTAAAGGTACGTCTGCAGGAAGCAAATCTCTGGTTTTGCGCACGGCCTCTCCAATTACGGCAGGCTTTTTAAGCATGGCAGCCCCGCCTCCGGAACGGTGCACGAATTTGGACGGGCAGCCGAAATTAAGATCAACCCCGGGAGCTCCGCATCTTGCGGCCACCAGCGCATTACCTGCCAGAATATCGGGATCCGTCCCAAGAATCTGGACCCAGACCGGAGTGCCGCTACGGGTTCTGCCATCATTTTTCAGTTCAGGAACTTCCCTTCTGAATACCTTGTTAGGGAAGATTACATCGGTAACCCTGATAAATTCACTGACACAGTAATCATAGCGGTTGTAATCAGTCAAAGCCTCTCTGAGAGGATAATCAAGAACGCCCTCCATGGGGGCAAGTATTATTTCACCAACAGACATAAGCACCTCAAAAATCAACGCAGATTATATAACAAACAGTCTGTATAACAAACATCCGCTCTGAATTAAATTTTTATGTTTCATGACTATAAATAAGGAAGCCATGCGATGAACCACAACTGCCGCAGTACCGGATCCCAGGCATGCACGGCCATCTCAAACAGTACGTCCATACATCAGTTACACACCATTACTCATAAAACATACAAATGCATAAGGCAATCTGACATACATTATTATTTTCCTTAGTAAATGTGCTTAATTCTTGACATAGTTGCAAAATCATTTAAATTTATAACTAGGTAAACACTTAGGAATAATAAAAATGATAATTGCAACCCACAGCGGTTCATTCCATGCCGATGAAGTAACGGCATGCGTGATATTCAAACTTCTGGATGCCACAACAAAAATCATCAGATCCAGAGATCCGGAAGAACTTGAAAAAGCGGATTACGTTATTGACGTTTCAGGAAAATTTGATTTACAGAAGCACTTCGACCATCATCCTGCGGAATTCAACATGTCCCGCAGCAACGGAATTAAATACGCAACCGCCGGATTAATCTGGGACAAATTCGGCCGTGAGCTTCTCGAACTCATCCGCCGCTGTCTGCCTAATCCGGATGAAATATCAGATACCGTTATCAACAAGGCGTGGAAAACCATTGACCGTAACATTATGCAGTATACGGACCTTACCGATAACGGCCAGCTTGACAGTTACACAAAAGGTCTGTGCAGTCTGTCATCCTCAGATGACAATCAGGTATATTCCAACCTTAACAGATTTTATATGCACATCCCTGTCATCCCGTATCTTGTTGCCATGCAGAATGATCTTAACGGCAATGACGAGGTTCAGTACCGGAACTTTATGGAAACCGTGGAAAGTCTGAAGGTTCTCTATAAGAAACTCTTCATAAACACCCTGACAAATGCCAGAGATGAGGAAAAAGTTCTTAAGAGTTACGATGGTTCTGAAATTCTCCGCCTTGACGAAAAGCTTCCGTGGTTTGAGGCAGTACTTAACAACTGGAGCTGCTTTGAAAAGTGCAAGATTGCCATTTATCCTGATCACAAGAAAAACGGCTATCGCATACAGTCCCTGCCAGGATCACAGTCATCAAGATTCAAAAACCGCTGCGGAGCACCGACTGCATGGCGTGGAAAGGAGCTTGAGGAGCTGAACAGGATAATCGGTATCAAAACCGCAACATTCGTACATAAAACCGGTTTTACCGGCGGTGCCGTTTCAAAAGAAGACATTGAAATAATGGCCAGACTGTGGATTGACGGCTCCGAACCGTAATAAGCCACGAGTCAGGAGTATTCAGGTCTGACTCAATGTAAACTAAAGGAACCGCTGTCACTTTATAATGACAGCGGTTCCTTGTTTCCAGTCCTCCCGAAGGGAAAAAACACATTTACTGCAAACAACAAAGCCGAATCTAACGATTCGGCTTTTTCATAATTACTCAAAACCGGACATTTTATCAGTTACTCATGTCCGGCGTTGCTGCTGACCTTAGTCTTCCTTCTTTTCTTCTGTTTCTGAAGCAGGTTCAGTTGCTTCAACAGAAACAACGTCCTTCATGCGATCAGCACCTGCGGCGATGGCGCCGTCAAATTCAGGTTCAGGATCAGCCTTGGCAACTTCATCAACAGCTGCAGCGATGTCAACAACGGTAACGGTCTTCTGCTGTTCTTCAGCAGCCTGTTCAGGCTGTGCTGCAGGTTCTTCCTGAGTCTGAACCGCTTCTTCTGCAGGTGCTGAAGCCTCTTCGGCTTCAGGCTGCTTTTCAGGAGCTGCAGGAGGTTCGAGAAGAGCCTTGATGGACAGCTTAATACGGTTCTGACGATCAATTTCGAGAACCTTCACGTCAACCATATCACCTTCCTTGAGGTAGTCGCTGACATTTTCAACACGATCATAAGAGATATGAGAAATATGAACGAGACCATCCTTGCCAGGAAGAATATTAACGAATGCACCGAAATCGGTAATCTTTGATACCTTACCGTGGTATACCTTGCCGATTTCAACTTCGGCAACAATGGCTTCGATCTTTTCAACAGCCTGACGTGCCTTGGTGCCGTCAGTTGAGGAAATCTTAACCACGCCGTCATCACTGATGTCGATGGTAGTACCGGTTTCTTCAGTAATGGCTCTGATTACGGCACCGCCCTTACCGATTACATCCTTAATCTTGTTAGGATTAATCTTCATGGTGGTTACGCGAGGAGCAAATTCTGATACTTCCGCACGAGGAGCACTGATAGCCTTGTTCATTACTGAAAGGATGTGCATACGTGCTTCATGAGCCTGCTTTAAGGCAATCTGCATGATTTCCTTTGTGATACCGTTAATCTTGATATCCATCTGCAGAGCGGTAACACCTTCAGTGGTACCTGCTACCTTGAAGTCCATGTCGCCTAAATGGTCTTCATCACCTAAGATATCGGTGAGAACCTGGAATTTATCACCTTCCTTAACAAGGCCCATGGCGATACCTGCAACTGCGGCCTTACAAGGAACACCGGCATCAAAAAGTGCAAGTGATGAACCGCAAACTGAAGCCATGGAGCTTGAACCGTTTGATTCAGTGATTTCAGATACGACACGGATTGTGTATGGGAATTCTTCCTTTGAAGGGAGAACTGCGCTTACGCCTCTCTTGGCCAGACGGCCGTGACCGATTTCACGACGCTTTGGAGAACCGATTCTGCCGATTTCACCTACAGAGTAAGGAGGGAAATTGTAATGAAGCATGAATCTGTCAACTCTTTCACCGCAGAGCTCATCGATAATCTGCGCATCTCTTTCGGAAGCCAGGGTACAGGTTACCATAGCCTGGGTTTCACCGCGGGTGAACAGGGCTGAACCGTGTACGCGTGGAAGCAGACCGGTACCGATGGTTAACGGACGAACCATCTTGGTATTACGGCCGTCGATACGAGGTTCACCGTTGAGTACGCGGGTTCTTACGATATTCTTTTCCAGTGAATGGAAATATTCGCATGCGCGAAGTTCATTTAATTCAGTACCGTTTGTTTCGGCTTCAGCCTTAAGAGCCGCAATCACTTCGTTCTTGATTGAGGCAACAGTGTTCTGTCTTTCAAGCTTATCGGTAATGCGGTAAGCGTCGCCCAAACGTGCTGATGCAAGTTCGGCAATCTTATCCTTGAGAGCAACGTCAACTTCAGGAGCCTTCCAGTCCCAAGGAGTCTTGTTAACTTCAGCAGCAAATTCCTTGATATTGCTGATTACGGTCTGCATCTGTTCATGACCGTACATTACTGCACCGAGCATGGTTTCTTCAGGAAGAATGTCTGCTTCTGATTCAACCATCAGAACGGCAGGTTCAGTACCGGCAACAACGAGATCAAGCTTGCTTTCAGGCATTTCTGAACGTAACGGATTCAGAACATATGAACCGTTGATGTAACCTACTCGTGCTGCGCCGATAGGACCGTTAAACGGAATACCGGATACGGCCAGAGCCGCACTGGTACCGATAATTGAAATAATGTCGGTTGGAATTTCAGGGTTAGCTGAAACCACGGTTACGATCACCTGAACGTCATTGGTAAAACCTTCAGGGAACAATGGACGGATTGGGCGATCGATTAAACGGGCAATAAGGGTTTCACCTTCTGAAGGACGGCCTTCACGCTTGAAATAACCACCTGGAATTCTGCCTGCCGCATATGCTCTTTCCTGATAATCAACGGTTAACGGGAAGAAGTCACGGTCTTCACCAACGGCGTCCTTAACGCCAACAACGGTTACGAATACTGAAGTATCATCCATGCTTGCCATAACGGCTGCGTCAGCCTGACGCCCCATGGCACCTGTTTCCAGGGTAACGGTATGTTTACCGTACTTAAACTGCTTTACTATAGGTTTCACTCTTTATTACCTTTTAATTAAAAACAAACTCTGATTTGACCCACATAGTATAAACGTTGAAGTAGACTCTATCAACATAAAACCCCCTGTTGGGACGATAACTTTGTGAATTGTCTAAAATTTATGTTGCCACAGGTAATGCGAATTGACGATGACGGACTCATCCTGAGATACATTCTGTCTGACTGACAGAATCGAAAAAGGGAATGAACACGAAGTGTCCATGCAAATGCGGAGGTTTATCCGACGATGGAAATTATTCTGCTTATCAATAAAAAAGCCTGATTACTCAGGCTTTGAATTTATTCATTATGAATGGGAATATCCGGCTTTTAACCTTTTCCCGTCAATGAACTGACCGTACTAGCGACGGAGGTTAAGCTTAGCACGAAGTTCGTTGTAACGTTCTTCGCTCTTACGCTTTAAGTAGTCAAGAAGCTTACGTCTTTCAGCAACCATGCGGAGGAGACCGCGACGACCGTGGAAGTCCTTCTTATGAACAGCGAAGTGACCCTGGAGGTGGTTGATCTGAGCGGTTAATAAAGCGATCTGAACTTCTGGTGAGCCAGTATCATCTTTTGAACGTGCATATTCAGCAACAATCTGCTTCTTAGCTTCAGTACTTAGTGACATTATGTAATCTCCAATAGATTATTATCAAATTCGCCCAAAGCCGATCACTAACTCAGCCTGGGTACCAAAAGTGAGCGAATTTTGACACATAATCAAAAAATATGCAAGTCTTTTAGCATTCGCCCGCTGCTTATTTTCAACCTAGTAAATTCTGCCCTTGGACATACCCCTGGTATTCTTCAGTCCGCCTATCTCCATACCTATCAGTGAAGTAATGGCATGAGCATGACATATGGCTCCGGCAAGCGCATCGGCGGCATCCGCCATCGGACATCTGTTAAGACGGAGAATGTTAACAACCATGGCCTGAACCTGTTCCTTCTGAGCATTTCCGTACCCCACAACAGACTGCTTAATCTGTCTGGCACTGTACTCGTACACGGGAATACCACATTTCACGGCCGCTACAATTGCGGCGCCTCTGGCCTGCCCCAGCTTAAGCGCACTGGAGGCATTCTTTGAAAGAAAAACCTCTTCTATGGACATGTAGTCGGGATGAAACTGGGTTATTATCTCTGACACTCCGTCAAATATCTGTCCGAGCTTCGGCGGAAGCCTGTCTCCCGAAGTACGGATACAGCCTGAACCCAGATAATTGATTTTCTGCCCCACGCTCTCAACAATACCGTACCCGGTCACCCTGGACCCCGGGTCTATACCTAAAATGATTGCCAATTAATTCACCGTTTCGGTCAGTCAGTTCTCAAATAAAAAACTTCAGAAAAATAATCTGAACACTCCTGCACTAATGGCGATTATACACGTATAAGACGACAGATCCACAATCTCATTACCAAGATGACGTTTGAGGCAACAAACTGAAAGAGACATGAAAAACAAGGTCTTATTGACATTAAAATAATAAGAATACCAAAAACGGCTCAAAAGATATAAAGAATGATTACCAGACTTATGAAGAGTAAGGGAAAATTCGAAATGGTGGGTCCTCAGGGACTCGAACCCTGGACCAATTGATTAAGAGTCAACTGCTCTACCAACTGAGCTAAGGACCCATTCGATGGTGGTCGCTACAGGGATCGAACCTGTGACCCCCTCCTTGTAAGGGAGATGCTCTCCCAGCTGAGCTAAGCGACCACTGGGTAAGTAAGAATGGTGGGTCCTCAGGGACTCGAACCCTGGACCAATTGATTAAGAGTCAACTGCTCTACCAACTGAGCTAAGGACCCAATCTTACCTTTTTCGAGAGTGGTGGGTCGTGACGGATTCGAACCGTCGACCAACGGATTAAAAGTCCGCTGCTCTACCGACTGAGCTAACGACCCGTCGATTAAAGTCTTAAAGCTTTGATTTTAAGCTCTCAGACTCAACTCGTCTCGATGGGTGCTATAATACAGTATTTAAAAAACTATGCAAGTATTTCTTTTATTTTTTTCCTATTTTTTTGTAAATTTAATGCTATTTGACGATATTTTGTTCTTTTTGCTTACTATTGAAACAAATCAGTCAAATCAAAGCATTCAGACATGTTTTTCATAATCCAGAGCATTATCCTCATCTCAGCCGTAATATTCCTTTTCAGACCTTAATAATTATCGTTCCACCCTGAAAAATCTGTCTGCCACGCCCCGCTATACAGAATACCAAAATGAAAAATCACACCGTTTGGATAAAAAAAAGGGAAGATTTCTGAATCTTCCCCAAACACACACATTATTGTTTTTTTACCTGATTGACTCCAGAGCTCTCTGCGCCATTACCGCTTCAGTGGTATTCGGATAACTCTTAATTACCAGCTGGTAAAACTTTCTGGCCTTGGCATCATCACGGGTAGCCTGCGATACCTGCCCAAGTTTAAATATGGAATCGGCACGCTTCTGGGAATCAGAATACTGCGTCACTTTCAGAAAATTCTGTTTTGCCTCATCATACTTCTGCTGCTTATAAGCCATCTGTCCAAGCCAGTAATAGCAGTTAGGCAGAAGTTTTGAATTAGGGTAGCTGTCAATAAATCCGGCAAATGCGGTCTTTGCTCCGGAAAAGTCATTGCTGCTTACCTTGGCAAAAGCCAGATCATAGGCCTTCTGTTCATCACTGCCGGTCGGAGCAGCTGATGAAACCTGCTTCTTATCGGCAGCAGAAGATGTCGGAGCAACTTTGTCCGTCCCGGATCTTCCGGCCTGAGAGGCATCAGAAGAAACCTGACCGACCTCGGCAGAAATACCTGACTTTGAGGACATGTCCGATACCTGCTTTTGCAGGGAATTAAACCTTATTTCAAACTGATTAAGATGATATTTTAAATCATCTATTTCACCCTGAAGATTACGTATGACCTGCTCATTACTGTCTATTCTGTTCTGCATGTCAAGAATAGCCGCATCACGGCTTCTCAACTGCTGCTGAAGCATTTCATAACTGTCAGCATACACTGAACCTGATGACAGTACTGCGGTCAGAAGGAATAATTTCTTTAACATCTGTTCACCCGTTACAACAGCCTGACGGCAAACCTAAAACAAATTCTCTGATTAATATGAAATCACGGCTCTGCGGTTCTTTGACCAGGCACTTTCACCATGACCGAAATTCTGAGGCTTTTCCTCACCGTAACTTACGATGGAAATCTGATCAGGTGTAACACCGAGGTTGAGAAGATAACGTGCAACTGAACGGGCACGACGCTCACCGAGGGCAATATTGTATTCCGGAGTACCGCGCTCGTCGGTATGACCTTCAATGATAATCTTTACTTCCGGAGCACTCATTAAGAAGTCTGCATGAGCCTGAAGAAGAGATACGTAACGTTCAGGAATATCATCTCTGTCATAGCCGAAATATATTGTTCCGTCCTGCTTGAGTGCCTGAAGCTTTGCTCTCTGTACGTCTGTAAGATGCAGACCGTCATTGTAGGAGTCGTAGTTCTCACCTACTATTACGGCACCGTCTTCAAGAATACCGTCGTTACCGGTACCTGAACCGCCGTTTAACGGATCTTCAACCAGTGAACCGGCATCATCTGTAGTGGCACAACCGTTAAGCGCGGCGGCAAACACACCAAGAACTAAATATTGAGCTAATTTTTTAAACATTTTTCACCTTCACATAAAATTACAAAAAAACTGACACATACTTATTTTTTCTGATACGGAGACCAGGCAGGCTGAGACATCTCCCCACGGCCTCGGTCCATGGACCATCTGCTTCTTCCGTCTGAAGAAACAATTACAAGCCCCTTTCTTCCGCCTGAAACAGTACTGTACATAATCATGTTACTGTTAGGAGCAACTGTAGGAGACTCGTCAAGACCGGTTCTGCTGAGAGCATAGAAAGCTCCGCTGTTATCCTGCTTGCTGACTGTAAAACCGGAATTCTGGTTAACAACTACCAAACCGGATCCGTCCGGCATTGCAACCGGAGAAAGATTTTTGGCAGGCTGATGAGTAACCTTCTGCACCCCGCCGTTCAGCATGCTGAACTTATATACCTGAGCCTTGCCTGCTCTTTCAGACACAAAATAAAGAGCATCTCCGGAAGGACTCCACGAAGGTTCGGTATCTATTGCCGCATTATTCGTTACTCTTGAAAGCTTTCTGGTATTTACGTCAACAACGTAAATTTCAGGGTTACCGTCCTTTGACAGAACCATGGCAAGCTTTCTTCCGTCAGGAGACCACTTCGGATTACTGTTAAGTCCGGCAAATGAAGTAATCTTGGTTCTGGCCTTGGTGGCAATATCAATTACATAAATTTCGGATTTTCTGTTTTCAAAGGAAACATATGCAAGCTTCTTACCGTCAGGAGACCAGTTTGGACTCATAAGCGGCTGGGTTGAAACAACGAGACGGTTTTCATTTGCCCCGTCATAGTCGGAAATGCACAGTTCATACGGATACTTAGAACCGAACACTGTTCTGATGTAGGCGATTTTGGTTGAAAAAGCGCCTTTTATTTCCGTCAGTTTTTCAAAAATGGTATCACTGATTCTGTGAGCGTATGTACGCATCTGAGAAGCAGGAACTTCAGCATGATTTCCGAAAAGATGCTTTGCATTGGTACCGTTCAGGGCAACTACGTGATAGGTTACGCTAAAGCCTCTGGTTCCGGTGGTAATGTCACCAATGACAACAACTTCGGTTCCCAGTTCAAAATCAGATGTTCTCACATCCTGAGGTCTGTGTGGATTTGATCTCAGGTTTGTATTGGAAGTAGGTGCAAATATACCGGTTCTTGATAAATCGTCATTTACCACCTTGGCCATATTAACGCTGACCATATTCTGACCGCCGAACGGAACAACGGTAATTTTTCTTCCGGAATCAATACCGCCCGTAAGTTCAAGATTCAATTCAGCGTGAGCATTAATTCCCATGCAGAGGCATGCCGCTCCGATTACTTTACCCAAAAATTTCATTGTAAGTCCTTTGTCACCCGACTTTTATTATTTAACACAGCTCAGCACAGGCACTGTATCTGTCCATCCGGGGTATTGCCCGTGCCGGCAATTAGTTTACTATACCTAATTATGAGGGATCTGGCAAAAAATTAAACTCTCGGTATAAGCTTAATATTTATGTCATGACACTCAGCAGAAGGAGGCTTCGGCAGATTACCGATAATGGTTACGGCTCTGAGCGCAGCTTCACAAACCCTCTTGTCTCCGCTACAGCTCTGAGACGTAATCTGTCCCTGATCATTAATCTTCAGTGACAGAATACCGGTCTTACCGTTCATCGATCTGTCAACATTCCAGTATCTCTTAATGGTATCGCTGACTGCCAGACCGTACTGCTGTTCCCTTGAAGTTCCTGCAGAACCTCCGGCCGTTACGTCGTCATTACCGCCGTCACCAAGCTCCTTAAACAGATCATCCTCTGCCTGCTGAGCCTGTTTGCGCATTCTTTCTTCGTCAACCTTACGTTTAGCCTCGGCTTCAGCTTTCTTCCTGGCTTCTTCCTCAGCCTTCTTTTTTGCTTCTTCAGCCTTTTTCTTTTCCTCAGCCTCTTTCTTCTTCTTTTCCTCTTCGGCCTTCTTCTTGGCTTCGGCTTCTTTCTTCTTCTTTTCCTCTTCAGCCTTCTTCTTGGCTTCGGCTTCTTTCTTCTTCTTTTCCTCTTCAGCCTTCTTCTTGGCTTCGGCCTCTTTCTTCTTCTTTTCCTCTTCGGCCTTCTTCTTGGCTTCGGCCTCTTTCTTCTTCTTTTCCTCTTCAGCCTTCTTCTTAGCCTCTTCCTCTTTTTTCTTCTTTTCAAGAGCCAGCTTCTTTTCTGCCTCTATACGCTTCTGTTCTTCGACCTTCTTTTGTTCTTCAGCCTTTTTCTGCTCTTCAGCCTTCTTCTGTTCTTCAGCCTTCTTCTGTTCTTCAGCCTTCTTCTGTTCTTCGGCCTTCTTCTGTTCTTCGGCCTTCCTCTGTTCTTCGGCCTTCTTCTGCTCTTCGGCCTTTCTCTGTTCTTCGGCCTTCTTTATATCAGCAATTCTCTTTTGTTCAGCCGCCTTTCTGCTTTCCTCTTCCTGCTGGCGTCTGGCAGCTTCCTGTTTTCTGGCTTCCTCTGCAGCTGACGCCTGTCGGCCTCTCTTTCTCTTTGGCAACTGACTCGGATCTATGACGGTGGCATGCATTAAAGTAGCCGTCGGCTTTTTGTTTTTATCCTCACATGAAAGGCTGAATCCCGCAAAAAGCACAATAAACAGTGCCACATGCAGTAACACTGAAATTGCAGCTGCCGAAGTAAAATTTACTTTCACGTTCATAACCTTAAATTAATTACTGATAGGCTGAGTAACCAGACCGACACTTTCAACACCGGCTTTCTTAAGTGCATTCATAAGCTGAACCACACTGTCATATGAAGCACGGGCATCGCCCTGTACCACAACAGGACTTCCCGGTCTGGTCATAAGATGATCAGAGACGATGGCGGTAAGCTCATTAAGCTCACGCACCTCAATGTGTGAATCACCGAGATCCACGAAGTAACGCCCGTTAGCGTCTGCCGTACAAACAATAGGAGTTTTCAGTTCCTCGCTCATCTGTTCTGATTCAGCCTGAGGTAAATCAACCGTAACCCCCTGCATTACAACCGGAGCCGTGGCGATGAATATGACAAGAAGCACCATCATTACGTCTATGTACGGCACCACATTAATCTCCGCCACCGGTCTGTTTTTGGCTCTGCTTCTTCTCACAACCGATACCCCTTACTGCTGATTATTGGCATTTGATGCGGTATTTCTGTTCAGGATGGTTGAAAACTCATCGATGAAGTTCAGATACTGATTTTCAAGTTTTTCAACCTTGGTAGCATACCTGTTGTAAAACAGTACTGCAGGAATGGCGGCAAAAAGCCCCATTGCCGTAGCAATCAAGGCTTCTGCAATAGGAGGTGCCACCATGGCAAGAGTGGCATTCTTTACTGCGGAAAGAGCAATAAATGCACTCATGATACCCCACACGGTACCAAACAGACCGATGTACGGGCTGATTGATCCGATGGTTGCAAGGGTAGGCAGATGATTCTCAAGTGCCTCAATCTCTCTCGAACATGATACCTTCATGGCTCTGTAGGTACCGTCCATCAGTGTGTCCTTGTTCTTTACGCCCTGTCTGTGCATGCGGGCAAATTCTGTAAAGCCTGCGGTAAAAATCTTTTCCATTGCTGACAGAGAGGCTCTGCTCTTGCAGTTCTGATAAAGCTGGTTCAGATCAATGTTTCCCCAGAACTCATTTTCAAACTGGGCAGCCATTCTGCTGCAGTACTTGAGATATCTGCCGCGCTGAATAATCACCGTCCAGCTTACCACACTCAGAATGAGGAGAAACAGCATAACACCCTGCACCAGAGGACTGGCGTCAAGAATAAGCTGGGTAATTGACAAATCACCTGTTGGAGCAGGTGGAACCGGAGTTTCCGTAACTACTTGTTCAATCGCATTCACTTAAAAAAACCTCTTTAATTTCTGGAGGAATACCTGTAGGACGCTTTCTATTAAGATCCACACTGGCAATCTTGGTGGTTGCCCTGACATAAACGTTGCCGTCACTGTCAGTAATATCCTGATGAAATATCGCTGACGATGCTCTGACGTCACTTATGCTGCAGCTCACAAGAAGCTGATCATCCAGTCTTGCCGAACGTTTAAAATCAACCTGCATGCTTACAACCACAAAGCCGAAACCTTTTTCCAACAACCCGTGTTGTTCAACTCCGTGAGCTCTGAGCCACTCGGTACGGGCTCTTTCCAGAAACTTCACGTAGTTGGCATTATACACCACTCCGCCGGCATCTGTATCCTCATAATAGACTCTGACACTAAAAAAGAAATTCTTATTCATTATCGGGCATCTCCAGTCCAAAATAATCGTAGCTCTCCTTGGTTGCCGTTCTGCCTCTCGGAGTTCTCTGTATGTATCCCTCCTGCATCATGTAAGGCTCCAGCACGTCCTCAATGGTATCACGATCCTCCCCGAGAATTGCGGCGAGAGTGTCAACACCCACCGGTCCTCCTCCGAATCTTTCGATAATCGTTCTCAGATAACGTCTGTCAAGATCATCAAAACCGCTGTCATCAATCTTAAGCATTTCCAGTGAGTATGCAGCGACATCACGGTTGATCACACCGTTATTTTTGACATCGGCATAATCACGCACGCGACGCAGCAGACGATTGGCAATTCGCGGAGTACCGCGACTGCGGCAGGCAATTTCCCTAGCGCCCTCGGTTTCCAGTGTCAGTCCGAGAACGGCTGCGGATCTTTCCACAATCGAGGTCAAATCCTTAACATTGTAATACTGCAGACGATGGACAATACCGAACCTGTCGTGAAGAGGAGAGGTAAGAGAGCCAGCCTTGGTAGTGGCCCCTATAAGGGTGAACGGAGCTATATCCAGCTTGATTGATGCCGCAGAAGGTCCCTCACCGATAATGATGTCAGCCTGATAATCCTCCATTACGGGATAAAGAAACTCTTCTATAATTGGATTAAGACGATGAATTTCGTCTATAAAAAGCACATCGTTAGGCTCAAGCTTGGTAAGAAGTGCTGCCAAATCTGCCTTTTTTTCAAGCACGGGACCTGAGGTCTCTATAATGTTGACGCCCATTTCATTGGCAATAATTTTGGCTATTGTGGTTTTACCAAGTCCCGGTGGTCCGAAAATCAGAACATGATCCAGCGGTTCACGACGCTTTTTGGCCGCCGCAATGGATATCTCAAGCTGTGCACGCATGTCCTGCTGTCCGACGTAATCCTTGAGCAGCTTCGGGCGCAGCGCCCTATCCACGCTTTCCTCTTCCTTTCCGTGAGAAGAGGAACTTAAAACTCTGTCCGGTTCGATACTCATTGAATGAAAAATCTCCATGAATCACACACGAGCCCCGCCCTTTTCCATAACGGCGGCAGAACTCATGTCTTCTATATATTCTTAAGTGCCACCCTGATGACATCCTGTACGCTCATGCCGTCACGATATAGTCTGTGCACGGATGTTGCCGCCTGAGCAGGCTTGTATCCTAAGGCAACCAGAGCCTGAACGGCCTGACTTTCAACATCCGAATCATCAATTACAAGTCCGGTATCCTCAGCTGTTCCCGATCTTTCATCGGCCGCATCAGCAACACCGGCAGACTCGCTGAGCTTCCAGCCGCTGACCCTGTCCTTGATTTCTATAATAAGACGTTCTGCAGTCTTCTTGCCTATTCCCGGCACCTTGACAATGGCATTGACGCTGTCATTCTGAACGGCATTCACAAACTGGCCCGGATTGAATGATGAAAGTATGGCCAGCGCGGTCTTAGGTCCGATTCCGCTTACCTTTATAAGCTCTCTGAAAAGAACCTTTGCCTCTCTGCTGGTGAAACCGAAAAGAAGCTGGGCATCCTCCCTCACCACAAAACAGGTATAAACAAAGACCTCTCCGCCAATTTCAGGCAGATTATAAAAGCTGCTCATCGGCATGGACAGTTCGTAGCCGACACCGTTAACTTCAATCAATACATCTGGGGCATTCTTTTCTATCAGCTTTCCGCGTAAAGAACCAATCATGTCTGAAACTCCTCGGAGGATCCCTAAATCGGGATCCGACTCTGTATGAATTCCTTATCGTGCACGATGACTACAGGGCATGTGCGCTCATGCGACATGCATCGTGCAGAATTCTGCTAATTTTTGCCTTTTTAGGTGTTGGTGTCAAGTTTGATGCCGTAAAGCCGTGAACCGCACCTGCCGCTCATGATAATATATCTCCGTTTCAGAGTACAGATATTTATTAAACCAATTAAATTATTTTTTATATTAACACATTCTTCAAACCTTCCCGGCATTTACCGTAAAAGACTTTCACAGGTGCCGGGATTATAAGTTAGCGGAGTTCGCATAACGATCCGTCAGGAAAAGGCATCCCGTTAAAAAGAAAAAACTCAAAATAATCCCATTCCCTTCCTTTGCATAAAAAGTATTAGACAAAAACGTTTTATAGTGATAAATTTGCATCATCCTTGAACAGGATTTTTTTAGTTTCAATAAAACAGCAGATTTTTACTGAATTTTCCCAAACAATCTCTTTTATAAGCTTTCTTTATTAAGACATCTCTTTGGCCGTCATGTAATATGTCTGTTTTTTATTGTTACAGTCCCTTTCAGGATTAACTGCATGCATGGTTCTTCAGCGGAGACGGCACGTTATCCGTGTCTTTATTCCGTGAACCGGACATGCAAGAACAGGATTGTCGTTTTTACTTCAGTTTTAACGTTGGTCAAATATATAACTGTAAAGACACATTTTAATAACTTCTACTAGTCAAAATTCTATGAATTTATCCGATCTAAAAAAAATACAGACCGCTGATTTAATCAGCATGGGTGAAGAGATGGGGTTGGAAAACCTCGGTCGCCAGTCAAGAAAAGATATTATCTACAACATTCTGAGAGCCAAAGCCAAAAGCGGTGAAGACATTTTCGGCGAAGGTGTTCTTCAGATTATAGAAGGCGAAAAAGGCGGCTACGGCTTCCTGAGAGATGCCGACTGTTCTTATCAGCCAAGTCCGATAGACATATACGTATCCCAGAGCCAGATCAGAAAGTCAAATCTGCGTAACGGCGATACCGTATTCGGCAAAATCAAGCCTCCTAAGGCCGATAACGAAAAATACTTCGCACTCCTCCGTGCCGATACCATCAACCACGAGGATCCTGCAGTAAACAAGCACAAGATTCTCTTTGAAAACCTCACACCTATTCACCCTAACGAAAGACTCAGACTGGAAAGAGGCAACGGTTCAACTGAAGACATCACAGCCAGAATCATAGACCTTCTGTCACCTATCGGTAAAGGTCAGCGCGGACTTATCGTGGCTCCTCCAAAGGCCGGTAAGACCATGATTCTCCAAAACATAGCCCAGAGCATTCACGCAAACAATCCTGAATGCGACCTCATAGTTCTGCTTATTGACGAACGTCCTGAAGAAGTTACCGAAATGCAGCGCATGGTTCAGGGCGAAGTATTCGCATCAACCTTCGACGAAGATCCTAAGAGACACGTTCAGGTTGCCGAAATGGTTATTGAAAAGGCAAAACGACTGGTTGAACATAAGCATGACGTTGTCATTCTGCTTGACTCCATTACCCGTCTTGCCAGAGCGTACAACATCACCAAGGAATCTTCCGGCCGAGTACTTACCGGCGGTGTTGACGCAGGTGCCTTACAGGGACCTAAGGCTCTGTTCGGTGCAGCCCGTAACATTGAGGAAGGCGGTTCACTTACCATTATAGGTACCGCACTGATTGAAACCGGCTCTAAGATGGATGATGTTATCTACGAAGAATTCAAGGGTACAGGTAACATGGAACTTCACCTTGTCCGCAAGCTTGCGGAAAAACGTATTTTCCCAGCCATCAGTGTCAATCGTTCAAGTACCCGTCATGACGAACTTCTCACAACCTCTGACGAACTGGCAAAGATGTGGATTATCCGCAAGTTCATCAATGCCATGAATTCATCAGACGAGGATGAATCAAAGGGTACCGAATTCCTGATTCAGCATCTCTCAATGACCAAGACCAATGAAGAGTTCTTTGAATCAATGAAGAAGTAACGTACTGCGGTTTTTAGCCGGACGTAAATGAAAAATCAAACCGGAGTCGCGCATATATTGTAATGGCGGGCTCCGGTTTTTATCTGCCACAGCAAAATCAGTCATAAGACAGGACACTGCCGACGGGGACTGTCTCAGCCTGCGGGACTCACTCTCCGCGCTCGGCCAGCCAGCGCTTAAGTCTCGGAAATATCCGTATGTCGCATTCGTCCCATCCGAGATTCTCAAGTTCACCTATGGTGCGCCATGATGCCTCGGTATGTTCTTCACTCACTGGCTCAGAGCCGTCGGTTATCTCACAGATAAAAACATGAAGTCTTATTCTGAAATCATCATAATCGTGCTCGATTATTCCGAGAGATGCCAGCACAGCTGCAGAAACATGAAGTTCCTCAGCCAGTTCCCTTACCACACATCTCCCGGCTGTTTCCCCGGGTTCAATTTTTCCGCCGGGGAATTCCCATTTTCCCGCCATGGACATACCCTTTCTGCGTCTGCCGCAGAAAAACTTTCCGTCCCGCAGAAGAAGCCCGGTGGTAACATCAAGAACAGGAAGTCCTGTTTTCACATTTTCCGGCTGTTCCTTTCCCTCTTCCGTCATCATTCCGCACGTACTGTTATTCATGGTTGTATTTCCGTTTTCATGATAAAATAATTCGGTGTTTTCCGGCATTTTACCATTTTACGCGTAACCTGCCAGAACAAATCCGGATCCACAAATTCACGCAATTCATTTCAGGCCCGGATGCAGCAGGAATACATTATCAGCATCCCTAATCTGAAAACAATCCGTCCAAAGAACAGTTTATGCAGAACATTATCGATATCAACCTCCAGATGACCGGTACCGGCCATAAGAAAAACATTAAGGATATCAACGGCTGTGCCTCCTCATTAATCATTGCCGAGCTGGAAAAAAATGAAGACAGAAACGTTTTGGTAGTAACACGAAACATTCAGGAGGCAACGGTTCTCGAACAGGAACTGATATATTTCATAGGAAAAGAAAGGGTATGGTATTTTCCGGATCCGGAAACTCTTCCGTACGACAGTTTTTCCCCGCATAAGGACATAATATCCAGACGACTGGAAATCATGTATCAGCTGACCTGCCGCAAGGGGCTGGTTGTCATAGTCAACATCACCACCCTGATGGGCAAACTGCCTCCTGTCGAATTCATTCTGCGTGAATCCTTTCTGATGAAAACCGGAGACAAGGTAGATATTCCGGCACTCAAAAAACGTCTCACTGACGCCGGATACTACTCTGTACAGCAGGTTTTTGAACATGGAGAATTCACCACCAGAGGCTCAATCATCGACCTGTTTCCGATGGGTAGCAATCACCCGTACCGCATAGATTTCTTTGATGATGAAATCGACACCATCAGCATTTTTGACGTTGAAACACAGAGATCCATAAAGACTGTTCCGGAAATCAAGCTGCTGCCCGCACATGAATTTCCATTTGATGACAGTTCCATATCCCTGTTCCGTGCAAACTACAGGGAACAGTTTTCCACGTCAACCCTGCCTAATCACCTGATCTACCAGAGTGTATCAAAGCACAGCGTTCCTTCAGGCATTGAATACTACATGCCTCTGTTCTTTAAGGAAGAACCAGTAAGCCTCTTCAGTTACCTGCAGGAAAATGCGGTTCTGGTACTGATGGAGGATCTTACCCCGTCAGCAGAAGGCTTCTACCGTGACGTTACGGATCGTGCCGGAAAATTTCTGGGTAATCCTGAGCATCCGAGCCTGAAACCGGACATGCTTTTCCTTACCCTGGAAAAACTCAGGGCACAGGCAGCAGGATACGACACCTACCGTCTGTTCACCGACAGTGATGAAGCTCCGCGCAATGCGGTCAATGCGGGGACACAGAAGCTTCCGCCGATCGCCTTAAATCAGTCGCTCGATGAGCCGTTTGAGCCTTTTATTGAATTTCTTAACGGTTTTAAGGGCAGAACACTGCTGACCGTTGAGACTGAAGGACGTAAATCCATCCTTTATGATTTACTGCATAACAGAATTAAGTATGCTGAAACTGAATCTTTTGCCGAATTTCTGGAAGGCACGGAAAAGTTTGCCGTAACGGTAGCCCCCGTCAGTTCAGGAGCAATATTCAACGGCAAAATTGCCGTAATTACCGAAAATGAACTGCTGGGTACCGCCTCCGTCACCCGTCGCAGTCGCAGCAGACGCAACCGTAACTTCAATCAGGATGCGATAATCAAGAATCTGGCGGAGCTGAAAATAGGTGACAGAATCGTACATGAACAGTTCGGCATCGGGGCCTACGAAGGACTGAAGGTTCTGACAATTGACGGCATAAAAACAGAATTTGTGTCTCTTAACTATGCCGACGATGCAAAAATGTTTATTCCAATCACCTCACTCTATCTGCTTTCAAGATACAGCGGACCGGAGGAAGTAAAGCTTACAAAGCTCGGAACAGACGCTTGGAAGAAGGCTCGTGACCGTGCCGCCTCAAAAATCAGGGACGTGGCCGCCTCCCTTCTTGATATCTACGCCAAGAGAAAGATGAAACACGGCATTAAGTACACCATTGATAAGAGTGAATATGCCGATTTTGCCTCCGGATTTAAGTTTCAGCCGACAGAAGATCAGCAGAAGGCGATTGATTCCGTCATCAGCGACATGTGCAGTGACAAACCGATGGACAGACTTGTCTGCGGTGACGTGGGCTTCGGAAAAACGGAAGTGGCCATGCGTGCAGCCTTCATCGCCGCATCTTCAGGAAGACAGGTGGTTATTCTGGTTCCAACAACGCTGCTTGCCGATCAGCATTACGAAAGCTTCAGGGACAGATTTGCCAGAACTCCGCTGGTTATCGAATGCCTCAGCCGCTTTAATTCCTCCAAAACAGAAAAGGACATTCTCAACCGCATTGCCGACGGAAGTGCTGACATCATAATCGGCACGCACAAGCTTCTCGGAAAGAACATCAAGTATAAAAATCTGGGACTTCTCATCATTGATGAGGAACATCGCTTCGGAGTATCCCAGAAGGAGAAAATCAAGGAACTCAGAGCAGAGGTGGACATTCTGACAATGACCGCCACGCCGATTCCGAGAACGCTTAACATGTCATTAAGCGGTATCAGGGATCTGTCAATTATAGCCACACCTCCGGCCAAAAGACTCGCCGTCAGAACTTTCGTTCACGAAAACAGTGATTCAATCATCAGGGAAGCCATATCCCGCGAACTCAAGCGCGGCGGACAGTGCTATTATCTGCATAACGATGTAAAGAGCATCAACATTACGGCCGAAAAGCTTGCCGAACTTGTTCCTGACGCAAAGATTGCGGTAGCACATGCCCAGATGCATCAGCACGAGCTCAGCAGAATTATGCATGACTTCTATCGTCAGCGCATCAATGTACTGGTCTGCTCAACCATTATAGAAACCGGACTTGACGTTCCAACTGCCAATACCATAATAATCGAAGGGGCTGACAGATTCGGTCTTGCACAGCTCCATCAGCTGCGCGGCCGCGTGGGACGCTCACACCACCAGGCATACGCCTACCTTCTGACTCCGCCTGCCGGATCTCTTTCCAATGATGCAAAGAAAAGGCTGGAAGCCATTTCCTCTCTTGAGGAACTCGGCTCAGGATTTATTCTCGCCAACCAGGATCTTGAAATACGCGGTGCCGGAGAAATTCTCGGTGACGAGCAGTCCGGACAGATAGAAGGCATCGGATTTAATCTCTACATGGACATGCTTGACGCTGCAGTCGAACAGCTGAGGGAAGGAAAGGAACCTACGCTTGAGAACATGAGTCATCATGAGGTCAGCATTGAACTGCACATACCGGCCCTCTTCCCTGAAACCTATATCTATGACATCAGCAGCAGACTTCAGCTGTACAAGAAACTTGCCTCATGCCATAACAACGAAGAGATTGATGACGTTCAGGCTGAAGTCGTAGACCGTTTCGGACCTCTGAAACCGGAAGCCAGAAATATCATTACACTGACGAAATTAAAGCTTTTATCACAGAAATTGGGAGTAAAATCCATAGAAATGAACAGCAAATACGGTTCAATTGAATTTGGTGATAGAATACACGTTAATTTTGACTATCTCAGGTCTCTGGTTCTCGAACGCAGTAATGAATTCCGACTGGACGGAACATCAAAACTGCGCATCGTTGAAAGCCGTCAGGAACCTGACGAAAGAATTAAACAAATACAAAACATACTGACAGAAATGGATGCTCATTATGAAAAATAAGCTGTTGAAAACTGCAGGCATTCTCCTGATGACCGCAATGACTCTGACTCAGGCGGAAGCATCATCCACTAAAGCGGCAGCAGTAACAGAAACCACAGCAGGCAAGGCTGAAGTCTCCGGCGACAAGCAGATAAACGCCATGTCCCTGGCGGAAAAAAACTGCATGGCCATTCTCGGGCTCAGACTGGGAGACTCCTACAAAAAGAAGACAACGGATCGTCGTGAGGCCAAAAGCGACAGCGGCAACGACCTCTTTACCATTGTAGGAAACGCAGAAAGCGCTGATGACAATCTTTCATTCATCTGCAAGCTGGAATACAGCGGCGGCAGATTCAACATTACCGAGTTCAAACTGATGAGGGTAGTACCTCAGGAGAACGTAGACCCTGACGAAGTAAATACCCAGACGATGGACGCTGACATTACGGGGAATCTTCCCGTTCCGAAATTAAATTAAGCTCATCCGGTTAAGAACACTCACACGGATTTGATGATAAAAGAAAAAAAAGATTCGGCCGAACGGCCGAATCTTTTTTCATTAAAGAGTAAGTATGAATTTAAGCGATTAACCTAAAGAAGCGGCAACTTCATCACTCATTACGCCGTTGTGATAAACTTCCTGAACATCATCAAGATCTTCGAGATAATCAACGAGCTTCATGAAGGTTTCGGCATGATCCATGTCAACGTCAGCATCGGTTGAAGCAACCATGGTTACCTGAGCATTGGAATGCTTGAGGCCTGCAGCTTCAACAGCATCAAGTACGGCACCGAAGTTTTCAGGGGTGGTATTGATTTCAATTGAACCGTCATCATTGGTGATAACGTCGTCAGCACCTGCTTCGAGCGCAACTTCCATGATCTGGTCTTCATCGCCTTCATCAAAAGTGATGATACCCTTCTTGGTGAAGAGGTAGGCAACTGAACCGCTGGTACCGAGGTTACCACCGAACTTGGTAAAACCGTGACGAACGTCGGAAACGGTACGGTTACGGTTATCAGTCATGCATTCAACCATGAAGGCGCTGCCGCAAGGACCGTAACCTTCATACACGATGGTTTCGAGTTCAACACCGTCACCGCCGCCGGTACCGCGTTCAATTGCTCTGTTTACGGTATCACGGGTCATGTTCTGTGATAATGC
>JAEEGL016498158.1_pt1 | contig 24843 bp, 22 predicted proteins | sample 9134231 | NCBI WGS metagenome assembly JAEEGL01 (sample SAMN16246548, study PRJNA631951) | gut metagenome | biome: gut microbiome; feature: rumen; material: fiber-attached | host: Bos | place: Iran: Karaj | collected 2018-10
TCCCGATCCGGCTAAGACGATCAAGGAAATATGCATCACGAAGGAAGACGGGAAGCGCGCGAACGTTGCCATCGCAGCCGTCACGGGCTCGGCGGGAGAGGCGGTGCCGGAGCAGATCGACCCGGCAAATATTACGGACAGAGACTTCTTCCTTGGCCGCAGATATTTTGCCGACCTCGACCGACTGATGCGAAGACTCTACCAGTTCAAAGACGAACTGCCTTTGACCGATCCCGTACGCGAGATCGACGGATTTGACGCCCCGGATATCACGTTCGAAGGCACGCCGGAAGCGGAGATCTTTACCAACGTGTACCGGTACAATATAATGGATATGGCATATAAAAAGCTTGACGACGACGGACGTTCGCATACGTCTACGCCGGGTGCGGCGAATTTCGGCTGCTATCTGGGCTTCGGCACGTTCTGCACCGGGCGCGACAGCTACGGCGGCCACGTCTGGACGAGGGACGTGGGTCGCACGCTCATGGAAGTGGTGAACGCGGGCTATTTCGAACGCGCTAAGAAAGGCGCGGAATACCTCGAAGAACTACTGTACTACCCGTCCGTACGGTTCAAGATCCCGCACTGGAAACGTGTCGCGAACCTGACCGCCCGCGACGAGAACGATCTTTTTAACGAGGGCAACGAAAATGACGGCCACGCTTCTGTCATGCTGTTCATGTACACGCTCTGGCGCAAGGGCGCTGTCGGCAATGACTGGCTCGTCGCGCATAAAAAGCATCTTACGGCCGCGGCGGATTATTATTTCTGGCAGAAGGAGCATCCCGCCGAATCCAATTTCTCGGACATCCTCTATTCGCACTCCGAAGCGAGCACACAGATCCCGGGCGGCTACGATCTGTTCTCGAATATCATTTCGTCATTGGCGCTGCTCGGTTATTCGCGGCTGTTCGATGCGATCGGGGACGTGGAGTATGCGGCGAAATGCCGTGGATTGTCCCGCGAACTTAGAGAAGGGGCAGAGCGCCATTTTATGATGGATCACCCGCGCTTCGGCCGCGTGTACACCGATACGACCGACGACTGCTGGACGTACGAATATAAACGCATGGTCGATCTGCTTATATACAGCGACCTGTTTGGCTACGACCTCGCGAAAGGCGATCCGGCACTGTTTGACCTGATGTCGCGCACGTTCGAAGCAGAGAAGGAAGTATATTTCGACCCGTGTTCCGCGAGACAGATGGGTTACGGGCAGGGTTACATAACGCAGGCGGCATTCATGCTTGACCGCTTCGAAGAGCTTACGGCGTGCGTTTCAGCCGCGGCACGTATGTGCTACCACCATACGGATCAGCAGTATATCGTGCCGGAAGGCGTTATCGTTCACGGCTCGGGGCGGTTCTGGTTCCGCAATTCGGATCTGGGCAACGCAGTGCAGCAGGCGGAGACGGTCAAGTGCGCGAGGCTGATCGCAGGCATTGACGACATCTCGCCCGAGGGCGGGGTGAAGCTTGTCCCCAGGCTGCCCGACGGCTGGACGGCGGTTAACGTTAAAGGTTTTACTGCTGTGCTGCCCGGGCGGAAGCACGGAAAGATCGATTTCAGATACGAGCGGATAGCGGCCGATGATGCCGGCTGTGAGGGGCAATTCCGTCGTTCTGTCTCCGCGGTTTGCGAAGGGACAGGGTGCGGCTACAGAGCGAGCTGGAGCAGCGATTTTGAAGTAAAGAGTCTGCGCATCGGGCCGTTTGCTTCGGACAACATCTCCGTCTCCGGCGGTTTGCTGCTTTGCGTGCGGGAGATAAACGGAAGATATTTCGCGGAAGTTGGACCCGCAAAAGAAGAACGAACAGACAACGTGTGGGAGATTGACACCGCGGCAGAATTACTGTAAAATTTCAAAACGAGCAAACGGATAACGAGGAGGCTAAACAGCATGAAAAAATATGATATCGCGGCATATATCTGGCCGTCATACACGGGACACGAAGTAAGAACTCGCATCTTCTGGCCTGACGGAGAAGGCGAATGGCAGTCGGTCAGGAAAGCCACGCCCAAGTTTGAAGGACATCTGCTGCCGCGCGTGCCGCTCCTTGGATATAAGGACGAAGCAGAGCCGGAGACAATGGAAGAACAGATCGAACTCGCATCGTCGCACGGCGTAAACGTATTTATATACGACTGGTACTGGTACGACAGAAGACCGTTCCTCGAGTGCTGCCTGAACGACGGCTTCCTGAAGGCAAAGAACCGCGATAAGATGAAATTCTATCTTATGTGGGCGAACCACGACGCCGGGTATACGTGGGACAAGCGCATCTCGGACGGACCGGACGTACCTGTGTGGCTGGGAGCAGTTGACCGCGTTCAGTTCGATATCGTGTGCGACAGAGTGATCGAGCGCTACTTCAGCCAGCCGAATTATTACAGGATCGGCGGGAAACCGGTGTTCGCGATATACGATATTGACAACCTCATAAACGGTCTGGGCGGGATCGATAATACCAGGGCCGCACTGGAGAGCTTCAGGGAAAAGACGGCGAAAGCCGGACATCCGGGGCTTGACCTACAGCTGATCCTGTGGGGCGAGCGCATACATAATCTTACAGGCGTTGACGGCGAACATCTTTATTCGTCGGAGATCGCGAAGATCCTAGGATTTGACAGCACGACGAACTACCAGTACGTACATTTCGTTGACATCGACCGCGATTACAACGTGGTTATGGAGGATGTTAAGGGCTTCTGGGAGAAGTTCGCGTCGCTGGGGCCGGTGTATTATCCCCACGTTTCTCTCGGCTGGGACAATAACCCGCGCTTTAATTCGATGCGTTACGGTATTTTGAAGAATAATACTCCCGAGAACGTGGAGAAGGCGCTGTACGCGGTACGTGATTTCGCGGACAAGACCGGCGTGAATCTTATCACGATCAACAGCTGGAATGAATGGACCGAGATGAGCTACTTGCTTCCTGATAACGTCTACGGCACAGGTTACCTCGATGCCATTAAAAAGGTGTTCACAGAAGACGTGTGAGAGTTTCCTCATACAGGTAAGGGACCGGCGGAGCGAACCATCAAAAAATACCGCATATCAGTCGCTCAAACTGAATATGCGGTATTTTATATTTCTGTGATCCGTACAGTCTCTCAGATCTTCTCGCCGCGGTTATGGCGCTCGAGCAGGTTCAGTATCCTCTGATGCGGGTCGAGCAGCACGCTGATAGATTCGTCATAGTTGAGTGCGTCGACAAGCTTCGCAATGTACTTGGACATGCTTACTTCCACGAACCACGGCCTGTCCGCCAGCTCAGGACGGCGGTACGTCAGGTTGGTGGAGAAGATCTTATCGATGAGGCCTTTTTTGTAATACTGATCGAATTGTTTGATGCCGTCAGTGAACATAGCGAACGTCACACCTGCGAACACACGGCCGGCCTTGCGACGCTTTAATTCTTTTGCTATGTCAAGTATCGAATCACCGGAGGAAAGCATATCGTCCATGATCAGCACGTCTTTACCTTTAACCGACGAACCGATAAATTCGTGAGCAACGATCGGGTTACGGCCGTTAACGATGCGTGAGAAGTCTCTGCGCTTAACGAAAATGCCCAGATCAAGGCCGAAAAGCGTCGAGTAATACAGGTTCCGGTGGATACCGCCCTCATCGGGGCTGATCATCATCAGATGTTCTTTATCTACCTGGATGTCCGGAACTTCTCTGAGAATGGATTTCATCAGCTGGTAGTAGGGGTGAACGTTTTCGAATCCTGTAAGAGGAATGGCGTTCGAAACGCGAGAATCATGAGCGTCAAACGTGATTATGTTAGTCACACCGAGGTTCTGAAGTTCGATCATAGCGCTGGCGCAGTCAAGAGACTCTCTCGCGGCACGCTTGTGCTGACGCCCGCCGTACAGGAAAGGCATTATGACGTTTATTCTTTTTGCCTTACCCGCGATGGCCTGAATGACACGCTTCAGATCCGCGTAGTGATCGTCAGGAGACATGTGATTCTGTATGCCCATTATGTTGTAGGTGAGGCTGTAGTTTCCGACGTCGACAAGAATATAGATGTCCTTACCTCGCACGGATTCGTCGAGAATTCCTTTCGCTTCGCCGTTGCTGAAGCGCGGACAACGGCTTTTTAGTATGAATGTGTCCGGTACGTATCCGTTTTGTTCTTCGTGGAGTTCTTTGAGGTGTTTATCAACGCGCTGCCCCAGGTCGCGGCAGCTTTCCATAACAATAAGGCCGATGGGGCCGACCTGATGTGTGAGATCTGAGAACGGTGCTCTTTCAGGACTCATATAACACAAACCTCCGTGTTTTTTTCGGTTTGATTATACCACCGGAAACAGGCAGTTGGCAATAATTTTTTTGCGTTTTTTGTGCAATAAATTCCTTGCTCCGGGCTGCTTTCGGGCAGCTTCCGGGCTGTTCCCGGGCTGTCCAAGGCGCTTTATTTTGAGTTTAGAAAAGTAGAATATAATTACGATCGGGAGCAGTCTGCCCCTGCTTATGATAAGGAGAAAACAACTATGAGAAAAGTTCGCATTATAACTGATTCCTGCGCTGACCTGACGCCGGAACTGATGGAAAAATACGGCATTGACTACGGCAGGATGAATACGGTGTACAACGGCGAGGTAAAGGTCGCCGATCTGTCGTGGAGCGCGGAAGAGGCGCACACGTTTTACGATATAATCCGAAACGGCGAGCGTATAACAACGACGCAGGTGCCCCCGGAGGAATTTGACCGCGTTTTCCGCAAATATCTCAGCCTGGGCGAGGACGTGATCTATATTTCATGCTCTCATAAACAGACGAATTCCATTTTTACAGCCGAAAGGCAGGCGGAGGAACTGAAAAAGGAGTTCCCGGACGCGCAGATAAGATGCATTGACAGCCTCCACGCCAGTGTGGGAGAGGGAATGATCGCCATCGGCGGCGCGAAACTCGCCATGGAAGGTAAAAATATTGACGAAGTCGAGTCAGGGATACTGGAACTTGTCCGGACAACGAACGAATTCCTGACCGTTCATTCGCTCGAGTATCTGAAACGCGCAGGAAGGATCAAGGCTACTTCGGCATTCTTCGGGAACCTGATGGGAGTAAAACCGATCATTATTGCCAACACCGAAGGTGAGCAGGCGGCCGTGATGAAGGTGAAAGGGCGCGCGACGTCATTTAAAACGATAATATCGCTGCTTAAGGCGGCATTGTCCGGCGAAGACGGGGACGGAACAGGAGACGGTTCCGGTTTCAACGGAAGAGAGATATACATTGCCCACGCCGACTGCCGCGCGGAAGAACTTGACGCGCTTCGCGGTATGATCCTCGCGGAAATGCCCGGGAGCGTGCTTACTACGCTTATGATGGGTCCGATCATCGGCGCTTCCGTCGGTCCTGATGCTGTGGCAATATTCGGCGTCGGCCGTCCGATCCGTGACGAACTCTGATGGGGAAGGATTTTTATGGCAGCAGGAACCATTAACGGCACAGATTTTGCGGTGATGCTCCGCTGGGGGGCCGCGAACCTGAAAAAACATGAGGACGAGGTCAATGATCTCAACGTTTTCCCGATCCCTGACGGCGATACCGGCAGCAATATGCTGCTGACGCTCCTGGGCGGCGTTGACGACCCCGAGAAAGTTGACAGCGACGTCGGACGTGCGGCGAAAAGCGCGGCGGACGGCATGCTTTTATGCGCGAGAGGCAATTCCGGAGTCATATTGTCCCAGTTTTTCAGCGGACTTGCAGAGGGACTCGAGGATCTGGAACAGGCGGACAGGGACAATCTCGCCAGGGCTTTCGATTCGGGCGTGCGTAAAGCGTACAGCGCCGTGATGACGCCCGTCGAAGGAACGGTATTGACCGTTGCGCGCGAAAGTTCTGAATTTGCCGGGGGCAATAACAGTGACAGCCCCGAAGGTTTCCTTTCTGACGTTGCAGCCGCTGCGAAAAAATCCCTCGCGCGTACCCCTGATCTGCTGTCCGTTCTGAAAGACGCAGGCGTCGTCGATTCGGGCGGAGCAGGATTCATTTACATAATCGAGGGTATGCGCAGTGCTCTCGCCTCCGGAAACGACGGTTCGTCCGACCGGTTTGACGGTATCGGCTCAGGCGATGATGCTTCCGGTGCCGCGGGCAAGGTAAAACAGCTTGATTTCGATCAGTTTACTGCTGACAGCGAACTGGAATTCGGCTACTGCACCGAGGTGCTGGTCAGGCTTCAGAACGCTAAATGCGACGTGGATAATTTCGACGTCGATATAGTGAGGTCGTTCCTTCAGACGGTGGGTGATTCGATCGTCGCGTTCAGGAACGGCAGTATTTTAAAGATCCACGTCCATACGATGACGCCGGACCGCGTGCTGGCGTTTTGCCGAAAATACGGCGAGTTTTTAACTGTAAAGATCGAAAATATGTCGCTGCAGCACAGCAATCTTGACCCTGATACTGCTGCCGGAGCTGAAGAGCCGCGCAAAAAGATCGTGACCAGGGCCAAACCGTACGGGATCGTATGCGTTGCCCCCGGAGAAGGGATCGCGCGCTGCTTCCGCGACCTCGGCGCAGATCAGATCATAACGGGCGGACAGAGCATGAACCCGTCCACCGGCGATTTTATTGACGCTTTTCGCTCGATCAACGCCGAACATTTAATAGTTTTCCCGAACAATTCCAATATAATCCTTGCTGCGAAGCAGGCGGCGTCAATGTATTCCGACGTTCCGGTGACGGTGATCGAGTCTACGTCGATCGGCGAATGTCACGCTGCGCTGACAATGATGAATCCCGTCCTGGGCACCGACGCTATGATCGAAGATATGCGTGCGTCAATGTCCGGCGTCGTTACAGCTGCTGTTTCCCGCTGCGTGCGTGATGCCCGCAACGTCGATTTCGATCTTCACAGCGGTCAATACATCGGTTTTCTTGGCAAGTCTGTGCTTTCTGCCGCTGACGACCGCCTCGCCGCCGCGTGTGCCCTTGCCGATGCCATCGATTTCGACGATCACGAGGTGTGCATAGTATTCTCCGGCTGCGACGTTTCGCCTGACGAGACCGGTGCTTTTATCGATCATATTCAGAAAACGCGTCCTCTTGTCGAGGTGTTCGGCGTGAGCGGAGGACAGGAAATATACGATTTTATCATCGCGGTCGAGTAACCTTCCGCGGGCAGAACGCCGGGAACTTTTTCGCTGTTTCCCGGCCGGAAGAGGAGGCAATAATATATGCTGGCAGTTAAGATAATTGTCGCCGTCGCTTGTGCCGTCGGATCATACCTGGTATGCGGGCTGAACCCCGCCATAATATTGTCCCGCCGCATCTATGGTGAAGATATCCGCAATTCCGGCAGCGGGAACGCCGGTTTTTCGAATTTTAAACGTGTTTACGGTTCAAAATATGCCTGGTGGGTGTTCGTGCTCGATCTTGCAAAAAGCGCACTGCTTCCGGCAATCTCCGGCCTCCTGTTTATGCTCACGGGCATAGGGTGGATAAACGGCGTCTGGGTCTCAGGCGTGTTCTGCCTCCTCGGTCACGCGTACCCGGTCTGGTACGGTTTCCACGGCGGCAAGGGCTTTCTTACCGTCCTCGCCATGGCTTTTATGCTCGACTGGCGCTGCGGTCTTCTGGCTTTCGCGGTGATGACCGTCCTGCTCCTGACGGTGAAGATCATGTCGGTGTCAACTCTTTCCGGCCTTCTCGCCGGTGCGATCCTGCTCTGGTTCATCTGCCCGTCTCTTCCGGCTAAGATCGCTTTCACCGCCTGCGTGGTGTTCGTGTGGGCAAGGCATCACGAGAATATCAACCGCCTTTTCCACGGCAAGGAGTCCCGGTTCAACATTTTCGGTGACAAGCCGAAGAAGTGAAGGTAGCCAAAAACACCTTATTTTTCCATTTATCAGTTTTCATTAATATTAGGTGTAGCACATGATCTTCGATTCTGATGATTTGTGTGCCACGCTTTTTTAATTCTCTTTGATACGGCCGAAATTGGGCAAAGGCGGAGTTTCGGCCGTGCTTTTTACCTTTCCGATACGGCCGAAAATGGGCAAAGGCGGAGTTTCGGCCGTGCTTTTTACCTCTCCGATACGGCCGAAAATAGTAAAGACGGGATTTCGGCCGTGCGTTCCACCTCATTGATACGGCCGAAAATGATCAAAGGCAGGAATTCGGCCGTGTATTCCACCTCTTCGATACGGCCGAAATTGGGCAAAGGCGGGATTTCGGCCGTGCATTCTGCCTCTCCGATACGGCCGAAAAATAGCAAAGGCGGGATTTCGGCTGTGCATTCTGCCTCTCCGATACGGCCGAAAATGATCAAAGGCAGGAATTCGGCCGTGTATTCCGCCTCTCCGATACGGCCGAAAATGAGTAAAGGTGGAGTTTCGGCCGTGCATTCTGCCTCTCCGATACGGCCGAAAATGAGTAAAGGCGGGATTTCGGCCGTGCATTCTGCCTCTCCGATACGGCCGAAAAATGGCAAAGACGGGATTGCGGCCGTGCGTTCCACCTCATTGATACGGCCGAAAATGATCAAAGGCAGGAATTCGGCCGTGCATTCTGCCTCTTCGATACGGCCGAAAAATAGTAAAGGCGGGATTTCGGCCGTGCATTCCACTTCTCCGATACGGCCGAAAATGATCAAAGGCAGGAATTCGGCCGTGCGTTCCGCTTCTTCGATACGGCCGAAAATGACCAAAGACAGGATTTCGGCCGTGCATTCCACTTCTCCGATACGGCCGAAAATGATCAAAGGCAGGATTTCGGCCATGCATTCCACTTCTCCGATACGGCCGAAAATGAACAAAGACGGAGTTTCGGCCGTGCGTTCTTCTTTCGTTCTTCTTTCGTTCTTCCTGCGCTCTTCTTTCATTCTTCGTCCGGCGATGCCAGCGTAGGTTAGAAGTTGCATTGACCGAACTAAAATGATACAATACACAATGAAGATTTGCCGCGATCAGCCGATTGCGGAGCCGGCAGCGCCGGAAACAGTATTTTGGAGGCAGATCAGATGATCGAGATCAGAAATCTCACAAAAAAATACGGACAATTCACCGCGCTTGACAACATCTCGTTTGACGTGAAGAAGGGCGAGATCATGGGCTTCCTGGGGCCCAACGGAGCGGGGAAATCCACCACGATGAATATATTGACCGGCTACATGCCGTGCACGTCGGGTACGGTAAAAGTAGGCGGATTCGAGATAATGGAAAACCCGAAAGAGGTAAAAAAGCAGATCGGATATCTGCCCGAGATACCGCCGCTGTACGTCGAAATGACGGTGGAAGAATACCTGAAATTCATATTCGAACTCAAATCGGTGCCGCTCGCCCAGCGCAAGAGACAGATGGACGATATACTGTACCTTGTAAAGATCGGCGACATGAAAAAAAGGCTCATAAAAAACCTGTCCAAAGGATACCGGCAGCGTGTCGGATTCGCGCAGGCACTCGTAGGAAACCCGCCCGTACTCGTACTCGACGAACCGACGGTAGGCCTTGACCCGAGCCAGATCGTAGAGATACGCAGACTGATCTCGTCGCTCCGCCACGACCACACGATAATACTAAGCACACATATATTGTCCGAAGTAAGCGCCGTATGCAGTTCGGTCGTAATGATAAACAGAGGCAGGATCGCGGCAAGCGGGAGCGTTTCGGATTTCACCGCTTCAGAAGGATCGGTAAACAAATTCGTTGTCAGCGTCGTGGGCAATAAATCTGCCATCCAGAAGGCTATTTCAGAGGTCAGCGGAGTCAGGAGCGTATCGTTCATGCGCGTGGACAAGGACGCTTCGCTGTTCAGCGTGGAATCAGCCAAGAACGTTGACGTCCGCAGACCGATGTTCAACGAACTCGCAAGAGCGTCGCTGCCGATAATCGAGTTAAGGCCGGTCGGAAGATCGCTTGAAGAAATATTCATCGATATCGTGAACAACGACAAGGCCGCTGCCGAAAGCAGCGATAATTAAGGGGGTGAGCCGATGAAAACTGTTTATAAAAGAGAAATGAACGCGTATTTCCGCTCACCGGTCGCATATACGATAATTGCCGTATTTATGGTCCTGATCGGACTCTTCTTCTGGGTACGCAACCTGCTGTACGCTTCGACAGACTTCTCGGGCGCTCTTTCGATGGCATCGACGTACCTCACGTTCATCATGCCGATCCTGACGATGAAACTGCTTTCGGACGAACGGCGCAGCGGAACGGAAGTGCTGCTTAGGACCGCACCTGTACCGATGTGGAAGGTCGTTGTCGGAAAATACCTCGCGTCACTCACGCTGTACGCCATAATGGTGGCGCTCACGGCGATATATCCAATTATAATGACGTTCCTTTCTGAGAACGGCGTTCCGGTGGGCAAGACGTTCGGAGGCTACGTCGGCTTCTTCCTGCTTGGCGCGACTTATCTGGCGATCAGCCTTTTCGCTTCATCCTTCACCGAGAGCCAGGTCGTTGCCGCGATCTCCGGCATCGTATCGCTCCTCGTGCTTTACTATATGCAGTCTATCGGTGCTACGATAGGAGGCACGTTCGGTTCGATCCTGCAGTGGCTTTCTCCTCTCAAACGCTATTCCGACTTCTCCCTCGGCGGTTTCAATATAGCGTCTCTTGTTTTCTACGTCACGTTCTCCGGAATGATGGTCTTCCTGTCCGTACTCAACGTTGAGCGCAGACGCTGGCAGTGAGGGGGTGTCCGTGATGAAAGATAAAACAGAAATCAAGGATGTTCAGGAAATGAATGAAAACACGGAGAAAAAGGGCTTCTTTTCCAAATTATTCTCACAGACTGCGCGCAGAAGGTTCAGATTCGGCACGAATATGATCGTGCTGGCTGCGCTCGTGATAGTTGTTTTCGTCGTCGTTAACGTCGTTCTGGAGCGTTTTTCCACTAAACTGACGCTCGATCTGACGTCTGAAAAACTGTATACGATCGGGGATATCACCAAGGAAAATATGGAGAGCCTCGAAAAAGACGTCGAAATTATTGCCCTCTACGACCGTGTGAAAGGGGAGGCAGACAGCAATAAAGCAGGGATCATCAAAGTACTTGACCTGTACGAACCGTTCGAAAAGATAAAAGTATCGTACGTTGACCCCGACTCACACCCCAACTTCATACTTGACACCGTCGGAAGGATAAACGCTGGCTCGTATTCGGCGGGTGACTATATCGTAAAATGCGGTGATAAGACCAGAAGGATATCGGAGTCGGAGATGTACGTCACGACTACGCAGACCTACAGCAGTTTTTATTCGTACGAAGTTCAGAGCGGTATGCAGGCTGAGCGCAAGATCACAACGGCAGTGATGTACGTTACGGCGGAAGTTTCGCCTGTCGTTTACTATATTAATAACCACGGCGAGGAGGATATAGGAAACTTCTCGATGCTGCTGACGTATATAGAGGGGCTCGGCTGCGACGTTAAAGAACTGAATCTTGGTAAAGTCACCGAAATGCCTGAAGATGCGGCAGTCGCGATCATAATGGGTCCGAAATTTGACATAACTCCTGCCGAGAGCGTTATGATACAGCAGTGGCTCGAGCAGAAAGCAGGGCAGCTTGCGGTGGCGGTCGATCCTATGCAGAGCGGCGCGGAGTTCGCTAATCTGAATGATCTGCTGACAAGGATGTACGGCCTTTCGCTGAACAATGATCAGGTTTCTGACGACAGCAACAGGATCTCGTCCGCGGCTAACTCGTTCTCGTTCCTCGGCCTGTCGGTCTCGAACGGACCGATCGAGAATTCGAACGTGTATCAGATACCGGTTTTCATGTCGCGCACGATAACGGTACAGAACATTGACGAATCATCCGCCGGTATAAACCATTACCCGATCATGCAGACGTTCAGTACGGCCGTTTCGACGCAGATCGTAGGCGGAGAAAAGAGCCCGGCAGGTGTATTTACCGTTGGCGCAGCGGCCAGAAACTATAATTTCTCAGAAACGACTCACGCGGTGGTGTTCGGGTCAACTGTCGCCTTTACCGATGAGTATTACGCTCTTTACGGAGCGTACACTGTCCGTTCGCTGTCGATCTACGCGATGGGCGTCGATTGGATGATCGAGAGCTACGGCACGAACGCGGGCAACGAGATCGCCCAGAAGAATTACGGCTCCACCAACCTGATCGTTACCGCCGGACTTAGAAACACGCTCGGAATAATAGCGGCAGTCGTTGTCCCACTGATAATCATCGGCGTGGGAATCGCGGTATGGCTCAGGAGAAGGCATCTTTGATCGTTTCCGGTTAGGCGGGAAATCGACGCTGATCGGCCGCTGAAAGCGGGCCGGAGGATAACAAATGAAAAAGTATCTGACAACTATAATAGCTCTTGTTGTGATCGCAGTTCTGCTGGGAGGATTCTTTATTGCTAAAAACGCAGGCTGGCTCGATCCTAAAACGGAACCGACGAAAGACCCGTACGCCGACGTCGTAACGGGGCCTGTTTTTGCATTCTTCAGCGAAGAAAACGCGTTCCAGAAGATAACGGGAGTGGAAAGTTCAGATAACGGTGAACTGCTCGTCATTTCAAAGACAGGCGACGCATGGGTATCCACGTCGCACGAATCACTCAGCGTGATCAGTAAAAACGTTAATTCCTGCCTTAACTCGATGCGCAGCCTTAACGGGCGCCTTACGTACGAAGGCGAAATGACGGAATCAAAGCTGCTGGAATTCGGGTTTGAAGACAGCACCACTTATATCCTGCTGAAACTAAGCGACGGAGCGGAGCATAAGGTCATTTTCGGAAAGGACAACCAGAGCGGTTCGTCTTCTTACACGTGGGAGACAGGCACAAATAAAGTGTATCTCGTTGACAAATATCAGCTCAGGAGCACGCTTGTTGACGCCGTCGACCTGCTCGATTCGAGAGTGTTCTCGTTCGAAGACGCGGGCCAGATCAGCCGGGTCAATATTTCAAAGGATGGCAGCAGTTATCTCAAACTCCAGGCGATCATCAGCACTGAGGCGGACGTTCCGAGGGAGTGGAAAGTGACGTTCCCAGTCGAGCGTGCCGGTGACAGGACTACTATAGAGTCCCTCGTTTCTTCGCTTACGTCGATGCTCGTCTCTGGCGTAGAGAAGTTTAACTGCGACGACCTCGGGAAGTATGGGCTTTCGCCTGCGAAGTTCCAGGTGAGCGTAACAGATCCGCATAAGACGTCGGTACTGTCGATCGGAGATCTTAACCCGGATCGCAGCGGGTATTACGTTACTATTGATAACTCCACGGACGTATATACTGTAAGATCTTCGTCGATCACGTTCACCGATACGTCGCTGATATCGTTCATGAATGAATATATATTTATGGTATCGTATACGCAGCTTAAAACGGTCGAACTTGACGTGCTCGGCAGACATTATCTGCTGACGTATGACGCGACAGGGGAACGCGAAGACGAAAAATTCACGATAAACGGAACGAACGTTGACCTCGGCGATGACCGCGACTTCAGAAGCGAATTCAAGCGCATCGGCACGGCAATGTACGGGCTGCGGCTCACCGGGCTGGCAGATGAACCGGCGGAAAAAGGCGAACTGCTTTGCCGCATTATATACACGGAACAGGACGGTACGGTGAACACCGTCGAATGTTTCGACCGCGACGGAGCGACAATGTATATATATCTCAACGGGACGTATCAGGGCGGCTACGGTAACCGCTACCTGTTAACTTCGGACAATACCAACTACGGCATTATCGGTACGATCGATAATCTTTACGCTCTTATGGGCATCGAAGACCCGGAAGCAGCGGGCGGAAACTGATATGGATAAAGAGACAAAAGACAAGCTCAACAATACAAATGAAGAGACCGAAAGCATAACTTCTGCCGCGCCGGAAACCGGAAGGCCTGAAACAGCTGCGGCTGAAGCGGATAAAAGCCGCGTCGTAGATAAGAAGGTGCTTGAGCAGAAGCGCAAAAAGCGTATTCTGCGAAGGCGGATAATACTCCTCGCCGCAGTCATTATCGTGATCGCAGCGGTGCTTATCGTGCTCTGGAAGACGGGGGTATTCAAGAAAAAAGACCCGGATAAAGTATTGGCTGCCACGGTCATACCTGTCGAATATACGCCGCGAGGCGAATACATACTGAGCGCCGTTGACGGAGTCGTGATCATCTGCGACGAAAACGGAGTTACCGGAATTGACGGCGAGGGAAAATGGAAATGGAATTCCACGCTAAGTGCGTTCGCCCCTGTGTTCAGCGGCGCGGGGAACATGATCCTTGTCACCGACCAGGGCGGAAGAAGCGTCTGGGCTTTTGACGGATCGGGACTGCTCTGGCGCTACATAACCGACACCGATCTGATCTGCGCGTACGTTGCCGACCCTGTTTCCGGCAGAGGAAATTCCTCGGGATCGGGTGCGTCGGATATTATATTGATATGCGAACAGGAAGATTTTGAATCGTCCGTCACGCTTCTTGGCCAGTCAAAGGGCAAACTTTCCGAAAAATTTACAAGAAAGTTCGGAAAATATCATATGCTTTCTGCAGCCGGTTCGTCCGACCGTTCGCAGGTCGCGGCATCGGGCGTTTATTTCGAAGGCGGAACTCTGTCCGGCTGTACGGTCTTTTTAAAAGCATCCGACGGGGAAGTATATTCAACTATTGTGAGCGATGGCAACGTTTATCTCCAGCTGAGATATTTAAGTGACGGTACGCTGTTCGCCGCAAATTCCGACTCCCTCAGACTCATTCGAAAGATGCCTTCGGTAACCGGAAGCGGAGACACGGAGAAAGAACTTTGGGCCAGATCCGGAGACAGGAAGCTGATCGCAGATACGTGTGCGGTAGACGGCAGCAGGTTTGCGGCGGCTTTCAGCGACGGCAACGTTTCCGACGGCGGCGGTATGTCCGAGATCAGGTATTACGACAGGAGCGGCGACGTCACGAAATCGGTCGAGATCCGGGGCAGCGTTAAAGGCCTCGAGACGTGTTCCGGCTTTTTATGCGCGTTTACTGATAAGACAGTATATCTGATCAACCGGGGCGGAAATATAATCGGCTCGCAGGACTTTGATCCCGGCGTGAACAGCGCATCGTTCATGGACAGCAAAACACTTGCCGTTGACACCCCGTCAGGCATATTCGTACTCTCGTTCGGCGATCAGGACAAGTAACAGGACAAGTAAACAGTAATAAATTAACAGACTTACAAGGAGGTCATCATATGCCTATAATAATAGATATAGTGATCGTAGCGGTACTGCTGATTTTTATGATCGTAGGTATAAAGCGCGGCTTCTTCCTTATGCTCCTGCCGCTTTTGTCGATAGTGCTGGCTATTATCCTCGGATTCGCGCTTAAAGCTCCGGTGAGAAAGCTGCTCGACAAGACCCCTCTGGAATCAAAGATTTCCGCATCCGTAACGCAGCTGCTCGAAAAGACGCTCAGCGGGAACGGCTCCGAAGATGCAGTTAAAGAAGGCGGGGAGGAGAATAACGCGGACAATGAAGTGTCGAAGGAAGAGGGAGAAGCTGCCGTAAAAGATACCGGGATACCGAAATATATTGCCGACATGGTAAAGAAGTGGGCGTCCGGGAACGAGGGCAACGTCTACGGTGAGGGTTCCGATACCGCCGCCGTGCTCGGTTCAAAGATCGCTTCATTCGCGGTAGATCTGATCGCGTTCCTGATAATAGCCGTGATCGTAATCATCGCGCTGCTCATAATCAAACTGATATTCAAGAAGACAAGGCAGCTGAACATTCCGGTCCTTCACCAGTTAGGCTCCGTCGGAGGCGCGATCGCAGGAGTCGCTCTCGGGGCTGCGATCCTTTACGGTATCGCGTTCATCATCGGCATGCTCGCATCCTGCGGCATAATGACCGGCTTTGCGGATTCGCTCAGGAAATCATTCATCGGAGGGTTCATATACAACCACAACCTGATAGGGCAGCTCGTTGCCCTTGTGAAGTCTAAATTCTGATTATCTGCCGCGATGAAATACGGCGCGGATGCGTAAAAACGGCGGAAAATTTAAAATTATTAAAAAAACGGTAAAAAGCTGCACGGAAGGCGAAAAAAGTTGTTGACAACGCCCGGGGAAAAGAGTATTATTGTCCGTGCGCTTTTAGCGATGGAGGTGTGACTGGCATGAGAGTAAAGGTTACAATGGCATGCACAGAGTGCAAGCAGCGCAACTATACGACGCTTAAGAATAAGAAAAATGATCCTGATCGTATCGAGATGAGCAAGTACTGCAAGTTCTGCAAGAAGCATACTACTCATAAAGAGACGAAGTGATTTGTACGCGGCTGAGAATGCGGCCGCGGCAGTGGAATTGTTAAGGATGGATGTGTAATTATGGCGGCTGACAGCAAAAAGAAGCCCAATATCTTCAAGAGGATCGGCTCGAAGATTGCTTCGTTCTTTAAAGGAATAGCATCCGAACTGAAGAAGGTTACCTGGCCCACGAGGCGTCAGGTGATCGTTAATACTATCTCTGTGCTGGCGTTCTGCCTGGTGATAGGTCTTATCATCTGGCTTTGCGACGCAGGCTTTAAAGCACTTACTACACTCATTGAAAGCTGGAGATAAGCGCTTGATGCTTTAATGCGAGGCTTCGGAACAGAGAAGGAGGACAACGTCATGTTTTTGGAAGATGTGTCCAGCGAACCGCTTTGGTATGTGGTTCACACATATTCGGGATATGAAAACAAGGTAAAGACCAGTTTAGAGCGTGCCATCGAAAACCGTGGCATGAAGGACTATTTCTTTGATATCATCATACCGATGATCGAAGAAGTGGAAATTCAGGACGGCGAGCAGAAGTCCGCTCTTAAAAAGATATTCCCCGGTTACGTGCTCATTAAGATGATCATGACCGACGATACATGGTACGTTGTCCGCAATATCCGCGGAGTCACGGGCTTTGTCGGATTTGGAAATAAACCTACCCCTTTAACGGAGCAGGAGATCGTTGCCCTCGGCGTAGACGCATCGGTAAAACCTGTTGTCGACTACGACGTCGGAGACACGGTACGCATCATTTCCGGCGCTCTTGAGAACTTCACAGGCGTCGTAGAGGGTATTAATACCGATAAAGGGCAGGTAAAGGTAAAGGTTTCCATGTTCGGCCGCGAGATCTCGGCCGAGCTGGAGTACGCGCAGGTTCAGCGCGTGTTCTGATAAAGGCTGCACCTCGCCGCAAGGCGGGTAAGCATAGATTCTTCTATTAATTTTGGGAGGTGGACTTTTATGGCAAAGAAAGTAGTTGCACTGGTAAAGCTGCAGATTCCTGCAGGTAAAGCGGCACCTACGCCACCGGTTGGACCAGCATTAGGTCAGCATGGCCTTAATATTATGGGCTTTTGCAAAGAGTTTAACGAGAGAACGAAAGCTGACGCGGGACTCATAATCCCCGTTATCATCACCGTTTACGCGGACAGAACTTTCACGTTCATCACGAAAACTCCTCCGGCGGCAGTGCTTCTTAAGAAAGCGTGCAAGATCGAGAGCGGATCGGGCAGACCGAACAGAGATAAGGTCGCAACGATCACGAAGGCAGAAGTTATGAAGATCGCGGAGCAGAAGAAGGTCGACATGAACGCGGCGTCCGTTGAAGCGGCAGCCAGCATGATCGCCGGAACAGCCCGCAGTATGGGAATCGTAGTGGTCGACTGAGGCCGCGGGAATACAGACAGGAGGGAGAATTATTATGTTCAGAGGAAAGAACTATAAAGAGAGCAAAAAGCTCATCGATTCCGCCAAACTGTATGATCCTGCAGAAGGACTTGACCTTGTGGTCAAAGCTTCGAAGGCTAAGTTTGACGAGACCGTTGAGGCGCATATCAGACTGGGCGTTGACTCCAGACATGCGGATCAGCAGGTAAGAGGCGCGGTCGTGCTGCCTCACGGAACAGGTAAAACAGTCAGAGTACTCGTATTCGCGAAAGGCGCGAAGGCTGACGAGGCACAGGCGGGCGGAGCTGACTACGTCGGCGCCGAGGACCTGGTAGCTAAGATCCAGGGCGAGAACTGGTTCGACTTCGACGTCGTTGTCGCAACACCGGATATGATGGGTGTCGTAGGACGTCTCGGTAAGCTCCTCGGTCCTAAAGGACTCATGCCCAACCCCAAAGCCGGAACAGTTACGATGGACGTTAAGAAAGCCATCGCTGACCTTAAAGCCGGTAAGATCGAGTACAGACTTGATAAAACGAATATCATTCACTGCGTCATCGGTAAGGTTTCGTTCGGCGTAGAAAAACTGAATGAGAACTATTCGACACTGTACGACGCCATCGCGAAGGCTAAACCCGCCGCAGCGAAAGGCCAGTACTTCAAGAGCATCACCGTCGTTTCCACAATGGGACCGGCAGTGCGCCTTAACCCCGCTAAAAACCTGAGCGGAAACTGACCGCTTGACAGCCGTAAAAGGCAGTGCGGACGCGCAGATAAAGTATCAGGTTTTGAATAACTAAATAAAAAAGATTGCACCGAAGACAGCAGGCATCGTCCCAGCGATGGGACCTGTAAGACCCGCCGAGGCAAGATCGATTGGAAAGACTCATTATGATCCAACAACCTTGTCTGTCTAAGTGCGGACAAGGTTTTTTATATCCGGAAGGAGGTGTTTGTTGGATGCCGAGCAATAAGATTTTAGAGGCAAAAAAGGCTGTGGTAGCTGAGATAGCTGATGATATCAAAAATTCACCCGCTACTATCATCGTTGCCACGAGAGGCCTGACTGTAGAAGAAGATACCGAACTTCGTAACGAGCTCAGAGCGGCCGGCGTTAAATTTGCCGTCCGTAAAAACACGCTTGCGACGAAAGCGGTAGAATCGCTGGGAATTGAAGGTGCGGAGGACTATTTTAAGGGTCCCACTGCTATTGCCACCTCGAGTTCATATACCGAAGCCGCGAAGGTTCTCGTGAAATTCGAAGCGAAACACGAAGAGATCAAGGTCAAGGGCGGACTTGTAGAAGGAAAGGTGATCGATGCCGCACAGGTCAAGGAGCTTGCAAAAATGCCATCCAAAGAAGAACTCATCGCGAGAGTTCTGGGCGGTTTCAATGCTCCGATCAGCGGTCTGGTCAATGTTTTAAACGGAAACATCCGTGGACTGGTGGTTGCTCTGAACGCGATCGCCGAAAAGAAAAGCGCCTGACTTTTACAATATCCGCTGATGCCGCGTAAATAAAAAAACGAATCAAACGTGGCGGGCGATTCAGGCAAATCTTAAAATAGCTATAAAAAATGGAGGAAATTATCATGGCTAGCGAAAAAGTTACAAAATTGATCGAAGATGTTAAGGCTCTTACCGTACTTGAACTCTCTGAGCTCGTTAAAGCTCTCGAAGAGGAATTCGGCGTTTCCGCCGCTGCTCCCGTAGCAGCTGTCGCAGTTGCCGCTCCCGCCGCTGAAGCTCCCGCAGCTGAAGCTGAGCAGACCGAATTCGACGTTATCCTTAAGGATGCAGGCCCCACGAAGATGGACGTTATCAAAGCTGTTAAGGAAGTTACCGGCGTATCCCTTATGGACGCTAAGAAACTCGTTGACGCTGCTCCTTCCACCATCAAAGAGAAAGTCTCCAAAGAGGATGCTGACGCTGCTGAAGCTAAACTTAAGGCTGCCGGCGCTACCGTAGAGATCAAGTAATATCCTTACAAGCAATATTCTTAACTGAGTATTTCTCAAACGATCTTTAAAAAGACCGGGACCGGGCTGTCGGGGATGACCTGAGGCCCGGTCCCGTTTTTATCTGTTTGCAGTACGGCGGAAAAGCCGGAGAATCAGGTGACCGGCAGATACACGTTGAAAGTTGTCCCAACCTCAGGGGACGATTCGACGTTGATCGCACCGCGGTGCAGCGTCACGATACGCTTAGCGATCGCGAGACCGAGACCGCAGCCTGTTGACGCATGCGAACGGTCCGACTGATAAAATTTAGAGAATATGCGCTCGCGTTCATTCTCGGGTATGAACGAACCGGAATTATGCACCGAAACAAGGCATACGTCCGACGATTGCGAAACGGATACGTCGAGAGTGGCACCTTCGGGAGCATATTTAACGGCATTGTCGATAATATTGATCCACACGCGTCTAAGCAGTTCGTCCGAACCGTTGATATAATATTCGTCAAATTCCGCATGAAGGTCAAGCGATTTGCTTTCGATCTTGTTTTCCAGCAGCAATATGCAGGTGCGGACCTGTTCGGACAGATTGAGGTCAACGGTATCGTTCAGGATCGTCAGGTTTTCCAGGCGGGTGAGGTCAAGCACGTTCGTCGCCATTGACGCCAGGCGTTCCGATTCGGATTCGATTATTGACACATATTCCTGCTTCTGAGCGTCGCTGATGTCCGGTCGGCGCAGAAGGCTCGCGAAACCCTTGATCGACATGATCGGCGTTTTAAATTCGTGTGAAAAATTATTGACGAAATCGGAGCTCAGCATCTCGGTATTGCCCAGTTCCTCCGCCATTTTATTAAAACTGTGGTTCAGCTCGTTAAATATGTGGATGCGGCTGTCTCTTAACCTCACGGAATAATCCCCGAGCGAAAGCCGGTGCATGGCATCGATCAGTCTGTTCAGAGGTGACAACGGTATGCGTCCCCACAGGAATGCGATTATCGCGATGACAACGACGGTCGATACGGCGAATATCAGCATTATTATCGACACGTGCGGGAAGGACAGGGCAGGTATCGCTCCGATCTTATATAACATGAACGCCAGTCCGTATATAAGCAGCATTGCCATCGTGGTGATCATGATAACGATGATCGTAAAGAATACGTTGAACCACCGCTTGCGGACACGCGGGATCTTTTTCAGAACGTTGAGCCTTGTCTCGCCGCCTTCTTTAGAATGAATTTTAGACATATCGCCACCTGCTTCCGGTCCCGTTTAGACCTTTTTAACCGCTTTATACCCTAAACCGCGCACCGACATCAGCTCGAACTCCGGCCAGCCTTCAAACCGCTTGCGCAAGCGGCCGATATGGACCGTGACTGTTTCTGGCCCGCTTTCCGTATCCATACCCCATATTTCATCCATAAGCTGTATTCGCGTAAAAATCTGTCCCGGGCTCGACAGGAGTTTGTACAGCAGCAGAAATTCCTTCTGAGGCAGCTCTACCGTCTGATCGTGGCCTTTTACGGTAAAACTGTCGTAATCTAAAACGACGTTTCCAAGCACGATCTTACGCTCGGACGCGATCTGCGACCGCCTTAAAAGCGCGCGGATCCTGAGCACCATTTCTTCGGCGTCAACGGGTTTCGTCATATAGTCGTCGGCTCCGGAGATAAAACCCTGTTTACGGTCCGCGGGGAGCTGTTTGGCCGAGACCATCAGCACCGGGAGCATACTTCCGGCTTCGCGCAGGAGTTTCACCAGTTCGTAGCCGTCGATCTCAGGCATCATCACGTCCAGCACGGCGAGGTCAACTTTTTCGTGTTCAAGAGCGTCAAGTGCTTCTTTTCCGTTGTTCGCGGTCACGACCTGGAAATTTTCGGCATTCAGCACCGCCGTCAGGAATTTCCGGGCGTTGGCATTATCGTCGACAACAAGTATTTTAAACATTGTATCGTCCGCATCTCCTTTCGCGGGACAGGGGACAGGCGCAGTAACCGGCTGCCCGATCCTATTTATGGTATTATACCTTTAAATCACGTTCGCGGTCAACTTCCGCGGTGGCGCGTTTCTGCTCCCTGCCTGCCGCTGCCCCTTGCGCAAAAAAAACAAATGTGAGATAATACAGCCACGAAACGCCTTCCAAAAAGGAGCAGTATTAAATGTCAGAAAACCCGCAAAAGCGCAATAATTATACAAGAAAAGCAGCGATATTGACCGCGATAGCAGCGACGGTGCTGCTGTTATTGATTGCCGCAGGCTGCAGATCCACCCCGGGGGTACAGCGCAGAGACATAAGCGGAGACACGCCGTACGCCGATTCGATATTGTACGCGGCAGATTCCGCAAACACCGTACAGGTCGCTTACACTGACGGAGGGCGCAACGGGATGCGCATAAGCAACAGGATCGCCAGCTTCGAATCAAGCTTCACCGATTCGGGTAATATGGGCATCCGCTTCTTCTCCAACGCCGAAGGGAAAAATTACTTCACGAACAGCATGGATATGTACGTCATTGACAGCGACGGAGTGGAATGGGTAGATCGAGCTTCACAGACCGCCGGACGGTTCAACACGACCCGCCTGGGGTACTACTATTACGAAACTAAAATACAGGAATACTCATTCGGATTGACCGACCCGGATAAAGCTGCGCGCAAACCGATCATAAAACTGGCGGATTTTACCGAAAACTGGGACTCTAATATGGTAGAGATCTCTCAGAAAACAGGGGAGAGCCTGAACGTAAAGATCCAGTTCCCGACCGATGCGTATGTGCTGAAAAAAGGCTTAAACGTACCGTTCGACAGTATTTCCACCGTAAAAATAACGATGAAAGCCACAGGATCCGTAAAAACGGCATTCTTCTACTACACTGACGCGAGTTCAAAAGCGTTCTCGGACAGACAGAAAAAGACGTTTGCCATATTGAACGACGGTCAGTATCATACGTATTATCTCGACATTTCCGACCAGTTAAGAAACGATCTTACGTCGTACAGGCTCGAGTTCCAGGGCGAAAAGGGAGACGTCGTAAATATCACGGCTATCGAAGGGCTCGTCGTTGGATCGGCGCCGGACCTGAGGACGAACAAGATACTTCACGTGTTCCCGGATAAGATCCACCAGGAACTCAGGCTGGTCGGAGCAGGGGAGGTTAACGAACTTAAAGAATACGGGCTCGTGCTGCGCCTGCCGGAGAAGGACGTTGACGCCATCCAGATCAGGGATGCAGGCGGGATACATAACGACACTTCTTTTGACCCCGCTACCGTCGAATATGCCGGATTCCACGTGAAAGGCGCAGGAGTGATCGGGCTGATAATACCGGGCATAAAGGGAAATACGGGAGCATTGACCGTCACGAACGAGGACGGCTTTTACGTTATCCGTCAGAAATACGGCGGGACGGATCTGGCTATAAAAGCGGGGGCGTGGATAACGCTCTGCAACCGCCTCTATAACGATATGACGGACGATTTCAACGGCATCGACACCGCGGCCAGGATAGAGCGAAATCCGCTGGATGCAAAAGATTTTGAGGTCATAAGTTCGAATTCTTCTTGTTCGTTTGCAGGATATGATAAGGTGCGGGGCGTTTACGTTTTCGGTAAGAGCGGTTCGGATTTCTCCACTTCGTACTATCTTGATCAGAACGGTTACAAGAGTTCTACGGTGAAGGCTACCAACTCTTCCGGAGACGACCGGAACGTCTATTTCTGCTTCCACACTTACGCCGGATCGCTCGAATGTGCCGTGCTGGCGGACGGGGAGGGGAAGTCGCTGCTCCCTATACCGATTGAAGTGTGCAAAAACTTTTCCGGAGAATTCGAGGACAGGTTTTACGATCCGGCTGACGAAGGGTACGGCGACAGCTACTTCCCGATGGTGCTGAAGAAAGGGGAGTCAACGACGTTCACCGAGCATCACCTTTACCAGAATTGGGGAAAGTTTCCGCTGAAACAGTTGTCGTCAATACAGTTTTTCGTGGGTTACTATCATTTGTCCACCGGCGTTTCCGAGTCGAACTGCATCGCTCCGTATTACGTTTACGGGAAGGACGGATGGATATTGCCCGACTTCCGCGGCTGCAGCAGCCTTATGTGGCCCTCGCAGCCCCAGTTCAACGCGGTCGGAGTGACGAAACTGGTTTCGCATTACGGTACCGACGGAACGTATTACCAGACGGAATACACAGGTTCAAAGATCAATGCGTACGGGCCGACTTATGCTGACGTAGAATACAGTTATATTGCCGACGACGGAACGTACGAATACACCGTCCGCCACGTCGAATTCCCGCACACCGATGAAAGCCGCACGTACTATACGCTTGACCTCAGGTTCCTGAAAGACCTGAAGATCACCGAAGTGCGCCGCGATTTCACGCTTCTAATGTTCAACAGCCGGACAACTGCCTACCACTGGTTCACGTATCTCAATTCGAAGGGCGAGGTCGAGATCGAGGATATGATGCTCGGCAGGACGGCGCTGGTCAACGTTTATAACAAGATGCAGAAGGGCTCTTTCTGGTATACCTGGAACAATATAACCGAGCCCGCTCATGATAATCCGCTGAATTACGGCGTCGTCGTGCGGGATTACGACGTAAAGGCCGGCGGATGGAAATGGAACGGTAATTTCGTCGTTCGCAACTGCACAGACGGTACGTATAATTCCGGCTACCTGACGCTCGATATGGGTAAGACCACGTTCCGCAAGGGTGACTATATACGCATGTCGTTCGTGCTGATCCCGTGGGGCAATCTCGATTGGGAAACTCACAGCAACATGGATCTTCTTTATGAGGATTGCGTGACGTCGCCGCTGTCGGTGAAGGCCGAGACCGGTTCTGTCGTAAAAGAAAAGTGGCTGCCGCGTGTCAGGTGTGTTGACAACGAAGCTGTCTTTACCGTTTCCGGCGGCCGCGGCAATACTCCCGTCCGTGTCGATGGCTTTACGTCTCCTGAGCGGCCAGAGATCTTTATCCGCGACGGTGAGGATTGGGTTCCTTACAGCAACGCGGTCGTCAATGACTATGACGGCTACATGATCCATTTTAATGATGACGGCACGTACGGCTTTTCGTTCGTGTTCGAGCAGAAGGATCCCGGGGATGCGGTGACGTTTAGGGTCAAGGGGCGAAGCGAGTGATGGCAATGGAGAATGGCAAATGGCAAATTGCAAATGAATTTTAGGGTGCTGTTATGTTTACTGTCAGGGATGCTGAGATCGAGGATGCGCAGAGACTTTTAGAGATATACA
>JAEEGL010130596.1_pt1 | contig 24842 bp, 25 predicted proteins | sample 9134231 | NCBI WGS metagenome assembly JAEEGL01 (sample SAMN16246548, study PRJNA631951) | gut metagenome | biome: gut microbiome; feature: rumen; material: fiber-attached | host: Bos | place: Iran: Karaj | collected 2018-10
ATGGAGATGGCCTGTGCCAACGTCAACAAACCGGCATTAACGAACGAAACAGTCATCACGGTAGTTGCTGTTGAGGACTGAACAGAGGCGGTCACTAAAGTACCGGTCAACATACCCGTAAAACGGTTGGTGGTCATGGCACCCAGTACATGTCGTAACTGCGGACCAGCCATTTTCTGCAACGCCTCACTCATCGACTTCATACCGAACATCAACAGCGCCAGCGAACCCAGAAGCTTAAAAATAATAAGATAGGACATAAAAATGAATAATTGTTCAGTTTCGGTGCGAAGATAATAAAAACTTGCCAAAACACAAAACGCTTGTTTCATTTTTTGATTTCCATTGCAACATTTTAAATAATTATGGGGATTCGCCTACTTTTTCGTAATTCGCTAATCGTATCTCGTAATTATTTTGTACCTTTAAACAAGATGTTTTTAGGTACTCTCGCTCGGTTTTCTCCAAATTAATACAACCTATCAATTATATTAAGTCACAACGTAACATAAATAATGAAAATATTTCAGCATTTACTGTTCCAAAATTTGGGAAATCACTCACTTATTCGTACCTTTGCGCGATGATTCTAAAGAATCACACTCTCGGGTTAGCAACCCGCGTCGTGAGACGAAAACTATTCCATTCTTCCTTAATCCTTTGGCTGTCTGCTTTTTAATGGATGGTCAAAGCACCAGAGATGTGCAATAATCACAAATACCACGTCAATTTCATATAACTGAACTATGAAAAAAGTTATAACCTACGGCACATACGACCTGCTGCATCAGGGGCATATTAACCTCTTACGCAGAGCCAAAGAATTGGGCGACTATCTCATCGTGGGAGTCACCAGTGACAGTTTCGACCGCGGACGTGGTAAACTGAACGTCAAGAACAACGTGCTTGAACGTGTGGAGGCAGTAAAGGCAACAGGATATGCCGACGAAATAGTCATCGAGGATTATGTGGGTCAGAAGATCGATGACATCCAGAAATACGATGTGGATATTTTTGCCATCGGCAGTGACTGGGAAGGCAAGTTCGATTACCTAAAGGAGTATTGCCAGGTGGTTTATCTGCCTCGGACAGAGGGCATATCATCGACACAACTTCGCGAGGAGTCTGAAATCGTATTCCGTGTAGGCGTTATCGGTTCAGGCCGCATCGCCAAGAGATTTGTACCCGAAAGCAAGGTCGTGAATGGCATTAAGGTCGTTTCCGTCCTGAATCCCAACGAAGAAGAGGCAAAGTCTTTCTGCGAGCAATTCCAGTTAGAGAGTTATCACACAGACTTTGACGCGTTCATCCAAGGCGTAGATGCCGTATATGTGGCTTCGCCCCATCTGACACACTATGACTACAGCAAACGGGCACTCTTGGCAGGCAAGCACGTATTGTGCGAGATACCCTTTGTCCTATCCGAGGCTGAAGCACAAGAACTCTATTCGCTGGCAGCAGAGAAACGTCTGGTACTATTGGAAGCCAGCAAAACGGCCCATTGCCCGGGCTTTATGCATCTGGTAACGCTGGTCAAGAGTGGTATCATTGGCGAAGTGGTCGACGTGAAGGCATCCCTGTCGAAGATGGTGGAACCACCCACACGTGAATTGGATGCCAGTCAAGCAGGCGGTTCTATGACAGAACATGCCCCCCTTACACTAATGGCCATCATCAAACTATTAGGGCGTGACATTGCCGATGCCAACTTCCATTCGAAGATGCAGAATGGGGTGGACATCTTCACCCAAGGAGTCATCAATTTCCCGCATGCCACAGCCTCCATAACGTTGGGCATCGGAGTGAAGACCGAGGGCAACCTTGTGGTGTCAGGCACAAAGGGTTATGTCTATGTACCCGCGCCCTGGTGGCTCACCGATTACTTCGAGGTACGTTATGAGGATCAGACCAAGAACCGCAAGTACTTTTACAGCTACGACGGTGATGGTTTGAGATATGAGATACAGGAATTTATCTCCATGATTGTGAATGGTCGTCTGAGTTCCTATCGTCTGCGTCGCAGAGAAAGTATTGCCATTGCACGCATCATCGAACAATACTGTAATCACACGGACGTAAAAGAGATTTAAGCAATATGATGAAAAGGATATTGGTCGTAGGGGGCGCAAACGGCATCGGGCTGTCCATTGCGACGGAATTGGCCTTAAGAGATGGGACAGAGAAGGTGTATATCGTTGACAAAGCACCTTTGGCAAAAGAATACCATCGGAAGAATATCGAAAGCTTTGAGTTCGACTTGATGCAAAGTGACTACAGCCTATTTGACCATTTCACGGACATTGACAGCCTCATCATCACGGCAGGATTTGGACGTCTATCCCTGTTCCGTGATATTCCCGAACAGCACATCATGGACTCCTTCAACGTGAACACCATTCCCGTCTTGCGCCTCATCAAACGCTTTTACCCAAAGCTAGAAAGTAACGACGACTTCTATTGTGCCGTCATGGTCAGCATTGCAGGTTTCATGTCATCACCATTCTTTGCCATCTATGGCGCCACCAAGGCTGCGCTGAAGATCTTCATCGAAAGTGTGAACGTAGAATTAGAAAAGTCTGGCACGACAAACCGCATCCTCAATGTCAGTCCCGGTTCCATCAAAGGCACCAGTTTCAATGCTGGCAAGACCGACCTCTCACAAACCCGCCAGTTGGCACAAGAGATCATTGCCCACACCGAAGCAAAAGACGATCTCTTCATCCCCCTGTACGACGAAGTCTTCCATCAAGTCCTCGAGCGCTACCACACCGACTTCCGTGCCGAAGGTCGCCACAGTTACGACTACAAGGTACAAAGTGGAAGAGTTGAGAACGCATCAAACAATTCCAACGATAGTTGAATAACAGTGAGTTACACTATTTGCGGTCGAAAATTTTGACCACAAAAGTGTCAGGAAAACAAAAGTAAGCGGTAAACTTTAAACTCTAAACTCTTCCTCATAATGGTAAACCATAAACTCTAAACAGTAAACTTACACTAAACTATTAAATCAACACAATATAACACAATGAAAGAAACAAAAATTTGCGTAATCGGACTCGGTTACGTTGGTCTGCCTCTGGCACGCCTGTTCTCAACTAAGTATCAAACTGTCGGATTCGACATGAACCAGCGTCGTGTCGACGCCCTCATGGCAGGTCACGATGCCACGCTCGAGGTCGCCGATGATCTACTACAAGACGCTATCAACAACCACGGTTTCCGTTGCACAACATCACTCGATGACATCCGTGACTGCAATTTCTACGTCGTAGCCGTCCCCACTCCTGTCGATGATGACAACAATCCTGACCTCACACCCCTCTATGGTGCCTCCACCACTGTGGGCAAGGTTATCAGCAAGGGTGATGTCGTAGTCTATGAATCCACCGTATATCCTGGTGTTACGGAAGACGAATGTATCCCCGTTGTCGAGAAAGTTAGCGGCATGAAGATGAATGTTGATTTCTACGGAGGCTACAGTCCCGAGCGCATCAACCCAGGCGACAAACTCCATACCGTTGAGCACATTAAGAAAGTAACTTCTGGTTCCACCCCCGAGATTGGAGAATATATCAACGAAGTCTATAGCAGCGTCATCACAGCTGGCACCCACCTCGCTCCCACCATTAAGGTCGCCGAGGCCGCCAAGGTCATTGAGAACTCACAGCGTGACATCAATATTGCCTTTGTCAACGAGCTCTCTAAGATTTTCACAAAGATGGGCATCGATACACTCGACGTACTCGAGGCCGCTGGCACCAAGTGGAACTTCCTCCCCTTCCGTCCAGGCCTTGTCGGTGGTCATTGCATCGGTGTTGACCCCTATTACCTCGCCCAGTGCGCCCAGCGTCACGGATACAACCCCGAGATTATCCTTGCCGGTCGTCGCATGAACGACGGCATGGGTGAGTATGTTGCCAATCAGACCATCAAACTCATGCTCAAGAAGGGCATCCAGGTACTCAACGCAAACATCCTTATTCTGGGCTTCACCTTCAAGGAGAACTGCCCCGACGTGCGCAACACCAAGGTCATCGACATCTACCGTACCTTAAAGGACTACAACATCAACATCACAGTCTATGACCCTTGGGCCAATCCCGCCATCGCTAAGCACGAGTACGGCATCGACATCGTTAACGAGCTGCCCGAACAGAAGTTCGACGCAGCCATTGCCGCCGTTGCCCACAAGAAGTTCGAAGGCCTCGACGTTCCCTCCCTGCTGAAGCCTCAGCATGTCATATTCGACGTCAAGTGCACCCTTCCCCGCGACATTGTCGATGGTCGCCTTTAAATATTGTAATTCCGAAAAAATCAGAAAAAAAACAAAAGCAAACAAAAAGGCAGATTCTTGCAGATGATAAGTTGATATGTATAGAAGCATCTTGAAATTATTTCAGAAATGCATCAAATAAATATCAACCTTTATTAAAGAATAAAGTTGTCCACGGACAATTATCCTCAAGAATCGATTTCGGTTATTTCGTCTTTTCAAATACTTTCGGAATAAGCATTATCGCATGGATAAGATTGTGTACAAAGAAGAATCCTCAAAAATAGTAGGAGCTATATTTGAAGTACACAAGCGATTAGGTATTGGCTTTTTAGAAAAGGTCTACCAAGAAGCATTATCCATAGAATTTGCACACCGAGGAATACCTTTTGAGAGAGAAAAACGGTTCGATGTATTCTATCGGGAACAAAAGTTGGATGCACAATACATAGCAGACTTTGTGTGCTATGACAAGATAATTGTCGAACTGAAGGCTGTGAGCGAACTCACAGACGTTCACAAGGCGCAGGTTCGGAATTATCTTGCAATCACCAACTACGAGTTGGGGATATTGTGCAACTTCAATGAACAGTATATGGAACCCGTTAGAGTGCTCAACTCCAACCTGATGTAATTTTCCGAACTCTTTCGCTCTTTTTCGAGAATTTACGGAATAAAATTAAAACATAAATAATGTACAGTAACTTAAAATTTCCAGACAATAGTCTTTTCCTCGTCACAGGTGGAGCCGGCTTCATCGGTTCCAACCTGTGCGAGGCCATCCTTCGCCTCGGCTATCGCGTTCGTTGCCTCGACGACCTCAGCACAGGCAAACAATCCAATGTGGATCTTTTCATCGGCAATCCCCGTTATGAGTTCATCAAGGGCGACATCAAGGACCTCGATACCTGCATGAAGGCATGTGAAGGTGTCGACTACGTCCTCAACCAAGCCGCTTGGGGCAGTGTACCCCGTAGCATCGAGATGCCCTTGTTCTATTGCATGAACAACATCCAAGGTACCCTCAACATGCTCGAAGCCGCCCGTCAGCAAGGCGTCAAGAAGTTCGTTTATGCCAGCAGCAGCAGTGTCTATGGCGACGAAGCCCATCTTCCCAAACAGGAAGGCGTCGAAGGCAATCTTCTCTCCCCCTATGCCCTCACCAAGCGTTGTGATGAAGAGTGGGCCAAGCAATACACACGCCACTATGGTCTCGACACCTATGGTCTCCGCTACTTCAATGTCTTCGGTCGTCGCCAAGACCCCAACGGAGCCTATGCTGCCGTCATTCCCAAGTTTATCAAGATGCTCCTCAACGACGAGCAACCTACCATCAACGGTGACGGCCGCCAGAGTCGTGACTTCACTTACATCGAAAATGTCATCGAAGCCAACCTTCGTGCGTGCCTCGCCCCCCATGAAGCTGCAGGTCAGGCCTTCAACGTTGCCTATGGAGGTCGCGAATACCTCATCGACATCTACTACACACTAACCAAAGCATTAGGCAAGGACATCGAACCTCACTTTGGTCCCGACCGTCCAGGTGATATCAAGCACTCCAATGCCGACATCACAAAGGCAAAGGAAATTCTTGGCTACCACCCCGAATACGACTTTGCCCGTGGACTGAACGAAGCCATCGAGTGGTATAAGGAAAACTTGTAAACTCACATAGTCAAACCGTAGTATGAGAGTTAATGAGTATCACCCATGAACCTATTGACAATCCGGAGTAAGTTCCCCTGCTTCCAAAAGCAACTTAGCGGCTTAGACATAAAATTAGGAACCGACATCCGAACAAGATTACGCATATTAGACAATCCGAATTCTTACGGAATTACGGATATACAAAAAGCCAAAGACCTTAAACTGCAAGCATCCACGCTGTCGTCTTACGCACAAACCTGCCTTCCCCTAAATGCCGTCATACAATCCATCAACAACCTCAACGACGAAGAAGACGTTATTCTGCTTGATGGAGACAAGTACGACAACAAGGAAGTCATGATATGGATACAGGCACTGGCAGGAAAGCAGAAAGGTCACAATCCTATTGATACGATACACTACCTAAAGTACGATTACCCAGCAACCTACCATCCTCGTCACGAGATGTATCTTTTCACAGACTTAGGCTTCGACCAATACATTGGTGAATGGGATAAAGACAAACGCCAATGTCGCTTTTGCCACAAACAAGGGCCCGGCCACTTTGGACCTCCCAAGAATTCACATGCCATATCCTATTTCCTGGGAAACGAAAGACTATTCTGCCTCGAGGAATGTAAGACATGCAACAACGATTTCGGCAAAGGCATCGAACAGCACCTTGCGAACTACTACGAGTACTATCGAGCTGCAGGCAATCGCAAAAGCCGAAAGGGAAAGCCCTTAACCTCCGAGGGGTTCAATTACAATTATGCCAATGGCCGTCTGGAGTATATCATCCCTACAGAAGAAATACTCAAGGCCAATGAGGGACTTCCCCCGGAAGGCATCATGATACATTTGGACAGCGACAAACCCGTCGTACTTCACAATTGCTATCGTGCACTTGTCAAATACGTTCTGGCCTGCCTGCCATCGTCCATGATCTCCCCCTTCTCTGCCACCATTGAATGGGTACGCGGAAAGAAGCATCCCGGTCACCATCATCTCCCGCCCGTCTATCGCATTGAGACACTCAGCAACGTACAATATCCCACGCTTAGTGTGTACATCCGCAAAGACAACAAAAAAGACCTCCCCTATTGCATCGGCGAACTCCGTTTCATGGAAAATCTCTATGTCTTTGCCCTCCCCTATTGCAAAGGTCATGATGTTGTCAATGCACAGATGTCCCAGCCTTTGGCACGGTTTGTTGCCCAGCGATACCCCAGATACGACTTCACCATCGAGAACTTCTGCGATGACGAAGAAAAGATGATTACCAGCCATGTAAAAATTGGTGGATAATTCAAACAATGCATTGCAGCCCTACACTTAATGCGTTTATAAAGGATGTGGCAAGAATGGAAACAAAACAAATACCATTTTGGGTTCTAATAAGATTTAATTCATACAACCAACTAGACGGTTGCGATGAATTTGTACACGAACTCAAGAAGATATGCCCAGTTCAAAGACAAGAGGAATGGTATCCCTCGGCCTGTTCTGGATTAGAATTCGTTTTCAACCTATTCATCAACAGTCCCATTACTACCTTCATTACAGGAGTTGTCCTACCTGGATTGGCATGGGATGTGACAAAGGCCGCCTTTATTAAAGCTCACGATCTTTTCAAGCATTTTTTAGAGAATAATGAAGGGGTTGATATTCAAGAGTTAGTAATAACGTTTGACGACATTGCGCTATGTTTCAATGGGGCTGGGAGTTATGGAACATTACTAAATTTCTATCACATGCTCCCAATGCATTTACAAGAACTGAAAAAACAAAGAATCGAAGATATCTCAAAGATAGAGTTCCCGTTCATAGAATATATTGAAGATGATACTGGCGAGAAATATTTCCGTCCCCCCGTTTTGGGATATCCTGAAGAAACTTATTTTTGGAAAATCACCTATTATAAAGGCTGTGAGGTGTGTTTTTACCAACCATCTTCGAAAAAAATCTTATAGCAAAGTGAAGCCTTTCACCCACATAAACCGCCGAGCGATATGAGAAACATCAATTACTATTGGAACGAGATTAAGAACAGGAGTGACATATCTCCCGACGACGTTCGTTCTATGTTGAAGGATTTCGCCATATCCGTTGTTCCTTATGAAATACCGAAGGGAGCTCTAATTTTACGTGCTCGTCGGGGGTACGGATTCACAAAACGTTCAGAAATGACTTATTGCCCAGCGGAAAAATGCCAAGATTATCAAAGAGCATCAATGCCTAAAGAATCTATGTTTTATGGCGTGATTTCTGATGACCAACATCATTTAGAAGATGCACGGGCCATCTGTGTCGCAGAATGTTCAGCCTTATGTAAAGAAGGTAAAACATCTATTGGACGCGAGCGTTTTACTATTTCGCATTGGATGGTCACTAAACCTCTTCGCATTGTATCCCTAATAACAGATCAAGCATTCCCCACATGTACTAACAACAAATTACTGAACCAATTAAGGAACACATTTGTTTATGTACACGGGAAGTCTGATTCATCTACTGAAACAAAAGTTATTACCCAATTCCTTAGCGACGAATTCACAAAAGATGTTCGACATCCGCATGAATATATCGTTTCTGCAACTATTTCTCATGATATTGTTAACAACTTGGGATATGATGGTATAATATACCCATCTGTTCAACTTGGAGGACAGGGCGGGTTAAACATAGCAATAAAGCCATCTTCTTTAAATAAAAAAGTAAGGTTTATAAGGACACTTGAAAATTGTCTTTACAAGAATGGAAGTCAATCTTTTATCCGCATGGAAAAGGCGACTGAGAGGAATGGTACTTCGCAAAAACTTTTTCAGATTTCGGATGAAGAGATATGTAATATGTTAAATATCAAAACTCTTACAGAACTCCCCATAAAGGAATAATCTTATACCTGTCCATGCTCCACTCCACGAAACTTCTTCTTAATACAATAGCGTCTTATGCTCGAATTATTGTAAATACAATAATTACGCTCTTCGGAACAAGAATTGCTTTAAAATGTCTTGGGGCCGATGATTTTGGATTATACAATTTGATTGCAGGAATAGTAGTGCTTCTCTCTTTCATCAATGGTTCACTGATGATTTCATCACAACGTTTTTTTTCCTTTTCTATTGGAGAGAAAGATGAAAACAAGTTGGGTCGTTATTTTAATGCAAGCCTAGGAATCCACATTATAATCGCATTCCTTATAGGGCTCATTCTTTGGGGGATAACCCCATTATTGTTTAATGGTTTTCTTAATATTCCACAAAGCAGAATCGTTACTGCGAAAATAATATATTACATCATGATTGTATCCGCAATGATTACTGTTGGGACAATTCCATATTCTGCAATCATGAATGCGCGAGAAGATTTGATTATTCTTTCTACTTGTGATATTATTTCTTGCATCGTAAAACTAGGGGCAGCCCTTGCACTCCTATTCATTAACAAATACCTACTTCTCACATATACCCTCCTCATGTTATCATCTGTACTAATTAAGATGGCTCTTGAAATTATTTGGTCGAAGAAGATGTATAATGAAACTCGTATCTATGTGACTCAGTTATACGATAAAAATCTATATCATGAAATGTTGGGGTTTATTGGTTGGAACACGCTAGGATCGACTGCGGTTCTCATCAGGAATCAAGGAGTAGCCGTTGCATTAAATGTATTCTTCGGAACAGCCATAAACGCAGCTTATGGGATAGCCAACCAAGTAAATTCTTTGGTTCTTTCTTTCGCTTCAACATTGACCACAGTTTTTGCGCCAACGATTATACAAGCCAAGGGGGCAAAGGATGAGGTGCGGATGTTAAATACCGCCATTTTTAGTTCAAAGTTATCTTTTTACTTATCAAGTGCTATGGCTCTTCCAATTCTACTATTCCTAAAGCCAATTCTTCATATCTGGCTGGGAGAATATCCTCCAAGCACCATCGAATTTTGCCAATATATCATACTCTCATTTTTAGTTCTCCAACTTTATCCTGGAATCAATCGTGCAATTTATGCAACAGGGAAAATAAAGGGTTACCAAATTTCTATATCAATTTTACTCGTAGCAATAATTCCAATTGGTTGTTTTTTATTTAAAGAAGGATATCCCCCTTATAGCATAATGTTAGTAATGTTTGTATCACAGGTAATGACATTGTTTGCAACCATACATTATGGTAAAAAATTTTGTGGTCTCAATAGCTTTGATTTTTTATACCACTCTATATTCATTCCTGTGGTAATATTTACTTTTTTTATTTATACTGCTCATTATATTTCTACTTTGTGGGGAACGAACCATACTATAACTCAGATTCTTTTTGTCACAATAACATTTGAGATTCTATATACAGCCTTATACTATTATACAACCTTTGTTAGCGAAGAAAAGAAGATGTTATCCTCTTTCCTGAAAAAGCATATTAAAACATATTAAAAAATACATAAAATGAAAAAAATTTTATTAAAAATTATTGACTGGTATATGTACCAAAAATGGTCAAAAAAAGTGACAATCGTAGGGAAGAACATTCATTTCTATCGAACAACACACATTTCACTTTTAGAAGGAGCAACAAAAAATAATATCCGCCTAGGCTCTCACTGCCGAGTACATGGCACATTGGCTGCATGCGCCAATGGGGTTATTGAATTGGGGGCAAATTCGAAAATTGGTCCAGGTTCAATTCTCCGAAGTGTTAACAAAATCGTCATAGGAGATTTAACAGCAATGGCTACTAACGTCGTTGTTTCTGATAACAATTCTCACCCAGTCAATCCACTTGACCGTGAAATTATGCGCATGACACCAAGTGGATCATTTGAAAGGAGTTGGCAAAACTCAGACAATTCGCCTATCATTATTGGGCGCAATGTATGGATTGGTGAAAATGTCCGTATATGTAAAGGTATAACTATTGGTGACGGAGCTGTTATTGCTGCTAATGCTGTGGTAACAAAAGATGTACCGAACAATGCTGTTGCTGCAGGAAATCCGGCTAAGATTGTCAAAACAGACATTGATAAACTACCTAGATATTTTAAATAAGTTAGATGAGTACCTGGCTATTGGCTTTATTGAGAATTCTTCTCTACATTTTTTCCATATCTCTAGCATTGGGAACATGGAATCCGTTCATTCCTTTTGATCCATTCAAAATAAATGATGGCAATGGATTTGAACCAGCACAGATTATATCCGTACTTTTTATTGGCTTCCTGTTATTTGTCCCGAAATCAGACAGGATAAGTGAAAACAGAATAGAATTAATAATTCTATTCTTCACAATATTATTCTCTACGATGCTCCATAGTTTATCCTACATGGGGATGGGCAGTATAATATTTTTTCTAAAATTTGCACTTGTTATCACACTATTTGTTTTATTGCCCCGACTATTTCTTATTAATAACAAACTACTCTATCATTCGTTGCTTATATTCTCATTAGTTTGTGCTATCATAGCTATGCTATATTCATCTGGCAGCATGAATGAATATCTATCCATAGATAGGGGTAGAGTTATCTTTTGGGGGGAAAATCCAAACTCTACAAGTGCTCGTTATGTTATGGCCTTTATATGCATTATTAATCTTATCATAAAAAACCCGCTTCAACTAGGTAAATATCGCCATATAATGTGGTTGTTCCTTCCACCAATATTCAATATGGTAATGGCATCTGGCTCACGTGGAAGTTTTTTAATTCTAATTATATGTATTCTAATTTATCTGATTTATGCACCTACTAATTTAAAAATTACAAAAATAATATTCTTTCTTTTCTTTCCTATACTAATATACCAAATTGCTTTATTTTATATAAGGAACAATCAAGATTATTCCATTTTCGAACGATTAAACGATACTATCGAAACAAGAGATGACACAGGACGTGAAGAACTCCAAAGAGATGCCATTACTATCTTTTATGATTATCCCATAATAGGAACTGGGACAATTAAATTTCAAGAGGAAATGAAAGCGCGATTTAATGAGGATAGGACTGTTCACAATTTGTATGTATACGTTTTAACCGTTTCTGGTTTTCTCGGATTTATCCCGTTTATTTTATATCTATTCAGCCTTATGCGAAAATCACTCAGTATTAGAAATAAGGAGCCTCTTGCTCTAATTCTATTTCTTTATATGTTCTTCCTCGCATATAAAACTGGAGGTATTCTTACTTACATTTTGATGTGGTTTGTTTTTGCTGTAATTAATTCTCTATATCATATAGAGAAGTCTAAATCTGAAACAACTATTATCAATGAATAATTTAGCCATTCTCGCATCCTGGAGTTTAGTAAAATCTGGTAGGGATATTTATATCCCAGCAACACATTACATATATTTAACATATGTGTCGGGGATGTATGATAAAGTGTACCTTATAAGTCCACTGTCGCATGAAGAACAAAGAAAAAAAGGTATAGAACTCACTTTCACCAATGTTGAAGTCGTACCACTACCTTTTAATAGCAGCTACATTGGGGCTCTTCGTAACTGGAAAGCATACAAAACTTCTTTAGCAAGTATCACAGATAAAGTAGATGTCGTGTATTGCAGAGTACCAGACCCCTTTTCTTGGATGCCAGCCTTGTTATTCAAAAAAAATACTATCATGCACTTCGTTGGGGATGCCATTGATGCCACACAACATAATGAGAAATGGAGTTGGTTGAAAAAGAAAGTGATGATTGCTGGATATTTACCTGATTATTGGCTAACACTTCGTGCGGCCCGTCATAGCCGTGTGTTTACAAATGGGACGCACCTTGTAGAAAAGCTTGCACGACATGGAGTCAAGGCAACCCCAGTCATCTCATCAACAATCTTCAAGAAGGATTTGCATGACGATTTTACACCATTACCTGTAGAAAAGGGGAAGGTTATTATCACCTATATCGGGTATGTACGATTTGCAAAAGGGATGAACTGCCTTATGGCTTTTTGTAAGCGACTATGCGAGAGTGGCATTCCTTTCCATTTCCATTTGATTGGAGGAGGAGAAATGTTTGATGACGTTTATGCATATTGGGAGCATGAAGGACTAACTGATTATGTAACCATGCATGGTCACATAGATGACAAGGAGAAAATGAACAAAATCCTTCGGAAATCAGATCTTTTCTTTTTCCCTTCTCTTTCAGAAGGCTCTCCACGTGTAATTATCGAAGCAATGGCACAGGGTACGCCCGTAATGTCCACTCCTGTGGGTTCTCTTCCCAGCACATTCAAGGATGGTGAAACAATCCGTTTTTTTGATTTCAATGATGCTGAAAAGGCAATAGAGATAGTGAAAGAATATGTTGCGAATCCGAAACCTTTTGAGCAACAAAGAATAAAAGCTTATCGAATGGTCGCAGAACAATTTACTATAGAGAAATTCTTATCTAAAGTATTCAATTATGAAACATAAATTATTATTACTCTATGCATGGTTGGTCCGGACCCTGCTTTTCTTTTTTCCAGATATTCCTTTAATTATGCGAGTTCGAGGGTGGCTGTATGGATTAGGAATGAAAAAATGTGGAAAAGATTTTCAAGTCACCCATGATGCAATCATAAAGGATTTATGGGGAATTAGTATTGGAAACAATGTTTTTGTAGGTAATGGCACAATAATCATGGGAAGCGGAACTATTGCAATCGGAAACGAGGTAATGTTTGGACCTCATTGTATTGTCATTAGTGGAAATCATACATTACTAAATGACTCTTTTCGCTATGGAAAAAGTGACTATGGCCACATACGAATAGGCGACGGTTCGTGGGTTGCAGGCAATTGCACAATACAACGCGGCGCCTCACTACCAGCGAAATCTGTACTCAGTGCAAATAGTTTCCTCAACAAATCATTTACAGAAGAAATGTCCATATTCGGCGGTGTACCTGCCCAATATATAAAACAAATTAAATCATGCTAAAAATCGTTGGAGATATAAATTTGACAGATGGTTATTTCGATGTCGGTTTTGGCATTGGTAGTAAATTAGCAAAAGGTTTTGACCCTTTCACATATCTTGAACGAAAGGAAGAAGACTTGTGGATAGGAAACTTTGAAGGTGTTGCCTCAAACGGTTCCGACAAAGCCGGTATGGCCAAGAATCAATTCCGCATTGCTCCCAAGAACTTAACACACCTGAAACACATGGATGTATATGGTGTGGCTAACAACCATGCCATGCAACATGGGAATGGGGCATATGAAGAAACTGTCAGCACTCTGGAAAAACTGGGCGCAAGATGTTTTGGCATGGACGAAAGAAGGTCCATTGTCATAGAACATCAGAAAAGGGTCATCAGCCTCACGGGATTCTCACAACGGATTGACAGTTTCAGCGAGAAACCTCTTTATTGGCATAACCCTGAATTATGGGATATTGAATGTGAAGTTAAAAAACTCCCCAAAGAGGCCTTTAAAATTGCCTATGTACACTGGGGCAATGAGTTCATCAACTATCCATCATCGACCCAGAAGAAATGGGCACACTGGATTGTGGATTGCGGATATGACTTGGTTATCGGCATGCACCCACATATCATGCAAGGGCATGAGGTTTACAGCGGAAGACACATCTTCTACTCCATAGGAAACTTCGTCTTTGACATGCCTTGGGAACCTACGAAATATGGAGCGGTCATAAACATTGACTTCTCTGGGCCCGAGGCTAAAATTTCGTGTGAATATGCAAGGATTGGAAAAGACTTTGCACCCAGAATCATTCCATCAGGAGAGGTTCCCAGTGCATACCGCTTTGAACATTTGAACACGCTCATAGGGAGGGAGGAGAATAGTGAAGAATATCACCATGAGATAGATAGGTATTACAGAATGTACCGAAGCGCCAATCATCGGGATATCATCTATAAGATGATTAAACACCCCGAGAGTTCATTTTCTTTAATTACTGATTTTATTAAAAGACACATATAGAAACATGTTTCATCCTACATTAAGCAGAAGCGGGCGCTTCTTATTTGCTCCTGCCATAAAACTTTGCGAGTATTTGGGCACACACCATCCCAGGCTCTTGATTGAACTGAGATATTGGGCCGTGTATAGGAAAAGAATAAACCTCGATAATCCTCAGGATCTGAACGAAAAGATTATGTGGGCAAAGCTCTATTCTGATACAACAGAATGGACCAGACTCGCTGACAAATACGAAGTCAGGAAGTATGTCGAATCTATAGGCCTTGGCAATACTTTGGTGAAATTGTATGGGCGATGGACTGACGTGAAGGACTTTGACTGGGGAGTGCTTCCGAACTCTTTCATCCTGAAAGCTAATAATGGTGACGGAAAGGGCACGAACAAAATAGTTCTTGACAAATCTGCGCTTACGACAGAAGAAAAGAACGAGATTGAGGCCATGATGCGCGACTGGCTTTCGCGAAAAAAGATAGGAGCACTGATTGCAGAACCTCACTATGCTGGAATGAAGCCTTGCGTAATTGCTGAAGAGGTGTTACCTTTGGAAGAAGGGGCTACTACACTGACTGACTATAAGATTTGGTGCTTTAACGGAAAAGCCCATTATATCTGGGTATGCAATGACCGCAGCAAGGGCGGAAATAGTGCACATGTCATGACGTATGATCTTGACTGGAATGCACACCCAGAGTTTTCAGTTTTCAACTCGGATTATCAGCGAGGGGAAATTATTCCTCGCCCTAAGAATTTGGAGGAGATGATAAGTACTGCCGAACAACTTTCACAGGGTATTCCCGAGGTAAGAGTTGACTTATACAACATAAAAGGAAAAGTTTACTTCGGGGAGCTTACCTTTACTTCACAAGGTGGCCTGATGACATTCTATACTCCTGCTTTCCTTAAGGAACTGGGAAACAAATTCGACATTTCCGATTTCCCCCAAAAGAAATAGTTCAATATGCTTTCCATAATTTGTCCCATATATAACGAGGAGAAATATATCAGGCAGTTCCTCGATTCACTTCTGAAGCAAGATTATCCGAAGGAGGACATGGAAATATTGCTGGTGGATGGTATGAGCAAGGACAGGACAAGGGAAATTGTGGCGGGATATACCGCACAGTTTCCCTTTATTCATCTTGTTGATAACCCTGAAAGAATTGTCCCTTATGCCATGAATCGTGGCATTGAGGCAGCAAAGGGGGAGGTGATTATCAGGTTGGATGCTCATGCTGAATACCCAAAGAACTACTTTACAGAACTTGTGAATCAGTTGTTCTCCCTTGAAGGTGCAGAGAATGTTGGCGGTGTGTGTGTCACATTGCCGTGCAATGATTCGAGCAAAGCCATTGCCATAGCCGAATGCCTGAGCAACAAGTTTGGTATGGGGAATAGCTATTTTCGGGTGGGGAGCAACGAAGTCATGAGTGTCGACACTGTTCCTTTTGGATGTTTCCGTCGGTCTTTGTTTGACAGAATTGGGATGTATGACTTGGAACTAGTCAGGAATCAGGATGACGAGTTGAACGGACGAATTATAAAAAATGGTGGAAAGATTTATTTGTTGCCACAACTGGAGATTAAGTATTTTGCCCGGGATAAGATAAAAAAGGTCTGGAATATGTTTTACCAGTACGGGCTGTACAAACCTTTAGTAAACAAGAAACTGGGTAGCCCGGCCACCATCCGTCAATTCTTCCCTCTGGCATTTGTCATCGGGTTGTATGTGGGATTTGTCTTGAGCATATTCTTCCCTGTCATTCGTTACATGTACATCGCTGTGCTGCTTTTGCACTTTGGCATTGGACTTGCCATTGGGTGTAACAAGGCACGTAAGTGGGACCGTATTTCCCTGATGATGTGGATGCCCCTAATCTTCTTCATTATCCACTATGCCTATGGGTGGGGTTATATTAAAGGGATATTCAAAATTATCACCAAACAGCCTTTCAACGTCGAATCAAACAGATAGGCTCGATTGCACTTGCGCGGATTGTATAGTGATTGGGGTAATAGTTTCTTGAACTGAGAACTAAGAACTGAGAGGTAAGAGGGAAGAAGTAAGAAGTAAGAAGGAGGAAGGAAGAGGGAAGAAGTTTATGAGTGAGATAGGGGATTTAGTACAAGGGAAATGCGATGCGTTTGCAGATCGTGTGGTTAAGCTGAATGATTACCTTCTGGAGCAGGGATGTAAAAAGGAAGAAGTAAGAAGTAAAAAGGAAAAGCAGAAGCCTATACCTGTTTACCTTCAATCAGTTGCAGCGATAGCTAATCAGTTGCTAAGGTCTGGGACTAGTATAGGTGCTAATAACTCTGAGGCAACAAATGCTATTAGCAAACAAGACTTTAAGGCGAAGTCTTTTATAGCTTTAAAAGAAGCCAGAGAATCTCTATACTGGATAAACATGCTTCATAGAAATGGGTATTTAGATGACAAGCAGTATTCATCGATACATGATGACTGCGATGAAATAATTAGAATCCTTGTTACTAGGTGTAAGAAACTGAATGAGGGTTGAGGGGAAGAAGGAAGATGGATGATGGAAGATGGAAGAATCAGAATTTATGATAATACGTCCAAGATTATCTGATTACTATAACATACCGCTGCTTCAATCAGAGGTGGACTTTGCCATACCATTTATGGATGAAGATATACCTTTGTATGTGGATCCTTTCCTGATGTGGAAATCGCCTTCTCAGATGGACAATATGCTTCACGACGGAGTCTTGAATGCTTTCAATAATCTTGGAAGGGTGTACTTGGATGGATGTCATGAGGCGGCTATTTCAAACCTTGTGTTCTTGAGCGAATGCGATGAGGTGGGACTAGGACTTTCAAAATCAAGGAGAGGAAGACCCATTAGCGCGAGCGTGGCAAAAGATATACTGGATTTGTTTAAGGCTATTCCACAAGTCGAGCAATACGGGTTTAAACATTTTGAGCAGATACAACTACTAGTTGACCATATCTCAAAAGACCGAGTGAGTGACATTGCTTGTTCTTTGATTAAATCGTTCCTGATTGACTATACAATAGATCAATGTGTGAAATATGGTATTCCTCTTCAAAACGTTGATGTGTATAGGTATGACTATAAGATAGGAAAGGTAGTGAAGGAGGGTGTTAAACTTCCTATGAATGAAGAAAGTAAACAACCTGTGTTGTTTGTTCCAAAACGATGGCTGAGGTTTACGCCATGGCTCAATTACGATGATTATTTCAATAATTACATAATAAAGGACATTGAGAAAGAATATGATGGAACAAGGAACCGTATAGAGGTCTTGAAATACAATCGAGAAAACTTCGGTATGGTTGAACGGTATATTTCATTAAAAGAGGCTGATAGAGGGAATTGTGAGAATGATCCCTTGTTTTCAAAAATATCAGTTGCCTCTGCGAAACGTAAAGTGGCAGATATAAAGATATTACCTACAGGGAAAACAGATAACGCTGATAAGAAATACGAGGAGTTGATGGGCCAAGTTCTAACATCATTCTTGTATCCTCATCTGGATTTTGCGGCTATGCAAAGTCGTATTGAATCCGGCTCACAAATTCGAGATCTTATTTTTTACAATAACATAAGTACCGATTTTCTGAAAGAGATATATGAGACCTATGATTGCAAACAAATTGTTGTGGAACTGAAGAATGTGCAAAGTGTTGAGCGTGAGCATATTAATCAGCTGAATAGATACATGACATCTACTTTTGGGAGATTTGGTATTATCTTCACGAGGAACAAACCTTCTAAGCCAATCCTTCAAAATACAATAGACTTGTGGAGTTCTGACAGACGCTGCATCTTGATAATGGATGATAAAGATTTGGAATTAATGGAGTCCATTAATAGAAATAAGCAACGCTTGCCAATTGAAGTGATAAAGAAAAAATATATTGATTTTTCAAGATTACACCCTTAACATATTAAAGAGTATGACAATAGAACAGATTGCAGATTTTGAGAAGATACTTGCACAACTCAAATCATTTTATGATGATACTAATGTGTTAGTAAAGAAGAATCCGAAGGAGGAGATGAATACTTTTAAGTTGAAACTCATCAACAAAGTTCTTGTTAAGGCCAATACCATTGTGGGAGACTCGAAACCTTTTGATGATTTTACAGAGTTTGACATTGAAGGTGATATGCCAAATAATAGCGATGTGGCTATGATATTGGGGCAGTATATCAACTGTATGGAAGTAATAAAGAAAGACAATGTTCATCCATATAGTGGGCGTTGGTATTGGAAAACGGATGATGATGCTGGGAGTAAAGAGATAAGCACTTCTGCACCTGCTGATTTAAAGAAATAAAAGTATGAAACAGCCGTCAAAAAAGATAAGCAAGCCCGTTGATAGAAAAACCACAGACGAACAAGTGAGGTTGTTTCTTACAATAAGTCCTTTATTGAAGTCTGCTTTCAATGAGGTAAAAGAATTCTCAAAAAAGAAGCAGGACGAGGAGCTTAATGTCAAGAAAGTGAAGATGATTAATAGATTGTTGGAAAAAGCGAAGGAAATATTGAAAGACGAGCCTACGGTAGATTTTCTAGAGATACTTGATGAAAATGAACTCCCTACAAATAGCGATGCGGTTTTAATTATGTCGCAGTTTATAAGTGCTATGGACAAATTCCATGATGATCATTATCATTATGAAAATAATATGCTTTCATGGGATAATGAGGGGCATTGGAAGTAGGTTTTGCTAATGACGGGCAGGTAAAAGAGACGGGCGACTGACAAGGAGCCGGCCTCTGTGCAGAGCGGAGTAATGTGCCGCGTGAAGCGCGGCTCTTTATGGAGCAGAGAAACAATAAGGATTGAGAACTTTGTCGCAGTGGATTTGAGAAAAAAATAATGCCCGAATTGAAAATCTTGGGGATTTTTGAAGGAGGAAAAGAGTCGATAGATAATAGCTTCATTGCTTAATAGCTTAATTGCTTAGTAGCTTAATGGCTTAGTAGCTTAGTAGGTTAGTAGTTTACTGTTTACCATCTAACATTCCGCCCCGCTGGTCATAGACTGGCGGGGCGGAACTGTTTAGAAGCCCTATCTTTTCTCCGAGAGGCAAAAGGAGAACCCCAAAGTAGCATCGAAGGGGGCTAGGAATGTAAAAGAATGGGGTAAAATGAGGAAAAAAATGACCAAGCAGGGTGCTTTTTCCTGATTGCCGAGGGCCAGTAACGGAAATAACTGAAAAGTAACGGAACGCTTCTCTAATGGTTTTTTCAATAGTTCGATCAAGATATAAGAACTGACTCATTTTTATGTAATTTCGGAATACGACTCCAGATTTACATAAAATATACCTAGCCACCAAACTTTTCTAAGTTAATTTTCCTACACTCACAAAATATTAGATATTACTCCGCCCCGCTGGTCATAAGACTGGCGGGGCGGAATCGTATTACCCCCTTCCCTTGAGGGGAGATATTAGAAGAATAAAGGTTTAACGTTTAACAGGTTAACAGTTTAATGGTTAAGAGCGCTTTGTGCTGGTGAAGTGTCTTCATTGGGGGTGATGACGATTTCTTGATGGCGACAGTGGCCGTGGCGGTAGCTGACGTGTATCCACGTGGACTCCATGATGAGTTGATCGTAGGAGAGATGGTCGCGGATGTACATATAGGCCAGGGGCATGAGGTGGCGAGGGACACGGATGTCGGCGGCTTCGCCTCGTTGGTGCTGACTGCCAGGGACTCCACCGACAAGGGCGTTGACACGGGGCTGACGGTAACCACTGGTGACAGTGACGGGGCACCCGAGGTGCTCACGGAGGGGCTCGAGGACGTGCTGACAGAGGAGGCGCAGACGGTCGATGACCTCCTGAGGGGGTTGGTTCGGCAGACCGTACTTGGTTGCCGTGGCAGAGCGAGTGAACTCTGTGAGGGAAAAGTGAGACGTTAACATGATAGGTGATAGGTTATTAGCTTAATAGCTTAGTAGGTTATGAGGTTGTGAGGTAATTTAGAGGTTTACAGTATAGCAGGCAGAGACGCCGGCGGCGGTGGTCAGGGCAGCAATAAGGGCCGTAAAGGGACTCAACAATCCCCTCCCAACCTCCCCCTCAGGGGGAGGAAGAAAAGCCCTCTTCCTATGGGGGAGGGTTTGGGAGAGAGGCTGTTAGATGAGTCCAAATGCAATTGCTGCATTTGCCGCTGACGCGCCGCCCAAGGCAGCAAGGAGGGCAGCCAAGAGCTTCCAAAGGAAGCGACAGAGTTCTTTTTTCTTTTCAGAATTCATAATTGTATTACATTGAACATTGAACATTGAAGATTGAATTTTAGGAATAAAGGAGTTATGGAGTTCTTGCTCCACTTTAACTCCCTTTCTTAAGCGAAAAGCGGCATTGAGCCGCTTTCGCTTAAGGCGTTACGTCACCGCTGTCGCCGCTGCCAGAGCCACTGCCACCTGACGAGGGGGTGACACCGAGATCTGAGTTGATGTCGGCCTGTTCAGTCTTCCGAGCCTCAGCCTGAGACTTGCGAGTGCCTACGTACTCGAACTCCATGTTGGTGTTCAGGGCATGCTTCACTTCTTCGGCAGGGGTGAAGGTGAGGTTCACGCCAGTGATGTTGGCGGCAGTGAACTCCTCGGCCGACTCTGCACCAGAGCAGCGTAGGCTGGTCCCGAACTTGCCAAGGCCGTCGAGCAGGATACCATAACCGCCACGCAGCTGTTCGATGATACACTCGACCATGTCCGTCAGGACTCCAAAGATGGTACCCTTAGAGTAACTGGAACCATGATCCTTAATGTGTTCTGCCAACAGGGCCAGGTCGATGGTCTCCAGTTCCTGGTTGTAGGCCACCACTTGCTTCTCGGAGTCTTTCTCACTTGGGTTCTTCAGACGCAGACCCTTGGAGTAATTGATGTGTCCGATGATTCTGTTTTTTGCCATAATTTTACTAAATAAAAGAGCCCCCTTCCGACCTGAGGCTTTCGCCCCGAGCCTGCTTTCGCTCAGCATAGTTCAAAATGATTTGACTCTGCTTTCGCTTAATCGCAGCCTTCCCCCTCAAGGGGAAGGGTTAGCTTGGTTGTTTTTTCTTTTTACCTCTCTTGGGGGTCCCCTCTCTTAAGGAGAGGGTTAGGGAGAGGCTGGTCTAGGGCTTCGGGCAGAAGGCCTAGGGGTTATGCGATAAGGCTTAGAGGTTATGCGATAAGCCCTAGGGGTTCCGTGCCTCATTCCCTTGATGCAAGTGTCGTACATCTCCCAAACAGAGATAGGGCCCTTTTCTTTGTAGAGGTGAAGCCGATGACTCGCATGGGTTTTAAAACCTGATACAAATATACGACATGGGAGGGCTCATTTTCTGAGCTCTGCGGAGATAGGATGAAATGATGTGAAATAAAGGGTTAAAAGGTTAACGGGTTAACAGGTTAAAGGTTTAAAAGTTTCTTGCTCCGCGTTACTACGCAAGCGTCTCCTTCGTCGCCGAGCGAAAAGATTAGTAGCTTAATTGCTTAGTAGGTTAGTAGCTTAACGTTTAAGAGCTTACCGTTTACGGTTTAAGAGGTTAATATCTTAAGAGGTTAATAGATAAACGTTTACTGTTTACCGTTTAAGCGTTTAATAGGTCAATAGCTTACCGTTTAAGAGTTTAATGTTTAACGTTTAACATCGTTATATTATAGATTGACTATATAGTTTCATCTTGCCAACGGAAAAACGCTAGTGCAAACTATTTCAGAATTCAGAATATTTCAAAAACAGAGTGCACGTTTTTTCAAAATCAACCGATAATAAATATTAAAAACACCCGATATATTTTGCCAGACTAATATTTATTCGTAGTTTTGCAGTAAAATTGATTGCAGTATGAAGTATCTCAGCAGAATAGCAGACAGGGCTCTGGCTTTGCGGTTAGAGGCCTTTGGGGCAATACAAATAAAAGGGCCAAAATGGTGTGGCAAGACTACCACGGCTGAGCGGCAAGCCAGGAGCGTAATAAAAATGCAGAATCCTGACACACGCGAGGGATATCTGGCAACGGCAAGAACAAAGCCATCCCTTCTTCTGAAGGGTGAGACTCCAAGGTTGATTGATGAATGGCAGGTGGCACCTGTGCTGTGGGATGCTGTGAGGCACGAGGTTGATGAGCGTAGAAGGAAGGGACAATTTATCTTGACTGGCTCGACGGTAATAGCAGACAAGGAGGATGAGATAAAACATACTGGAACGGGACGTATCAGTCCTTTGCCGATGTACACGATGAGTCTCTTTGAATCTCTGGAGTCGAATGGTGAGATTTCACTGCGGAAACTGTTTGACGAACCAAAGTATGACATTGACGGGGCAATGTCGCAATTGACAATAGAAAGGCTTATATATGCTGCGTGCAGAGGCGGATGGCCTGCTTCGCTTGACCAAATGAGCGATGAGGCTCGCTTGTTGATAGCAAAGGATTATGTTAATGTGATATGTGATGAAGATATTTCGAGAGTGGATGGTAGGCAACGGAATCCAGTGCTTGCAAGGCTTATCCTACGAACCTACGCCAGGAACGTCTGTTCGTTGGCAAAAAAAACATCAATGCTTGCCGACGTGACGGCAGAAATGGAATCAACAGCGATGTCGACGTTTGATGACTATGTGCAGGCGTTGGAACGAATGTTTGTCATTGAGGATGTTGAGGCGTGGAGTCCAGCTATCCGTTCGAAGACAGTGATTAGGACGGGCAAGAAACGCTGTTTCACTGACCCCTCGATTGCAGTGGCCGCGCTGGGTGCTTCGCCAGAGACGCTTGAACTGGACCTGAATACTTTCGGGTTTATTTTCGAATGTCTTTGTTTTAGGGATCTAAAAGTTTATTCTCAGGCTCTTGGCGGCAGGTTGTCGTACTACCACGACCGCCTTGGGCTTGAAGCTGACGCAGTGCTACATTTGGATGACGGCAGGTATGCGCTGATAGAATGCAAACTGGGGAGCCGTGAGATAGAGGATGCGGCAGAGCACTTGCTAGAGTTGAAACGTCTGGTGCAGGAATATAATGCAAAACATCATGGACAGCGTTTACGCGAGCCCGACTTACTACTGGTGCTGACCGGTGGTGAGATTTCTTATACTCGAACTGATGGTGTAAAGATTATTCCGATTGGATGCCTGAGGGACTGAATTTGAGTTAATGTATAACTGTCAATTCACAATGCATAATTCTTGCTCCGATAAACTACGCAAGCGTAGACCTATGGTCGTCCGATTACTTGCTCCGATAAACTACGCAAGCGTCTCCTACGTCGCCGAGCGAATAGGTTATTAGCTTAATAGCTTAGTAGGTTAGTAGCTTAACGTTTAAGAGTTTACCGTTTACCACCTAATATTCCGCCCCGCTGGTCATGATACTGGCGGGGCGGAATATATTCTCCCTCTCCTTTGGAGAGGGCCGAGGTGAGGTCTTGGGGTGAGGTCCTAAGGTTGTCCGAGGTAACGGAAGATGATTTCGACCTGGCGGATGGTGAGGAGGCGTTGCTGAGGGCGGTAGTCGGCATCGGCAAGGTCGCGCATGAGTTGGGGACTACGACGCATCCAGTAAGAAAGGCGATTGAGGGCCGACCCCATCTTGAGATCGGGTGCGTAAAGCATGGCCAACTCTCCCTTGCCCATAGCTCGCGGACGGATGTATGATAGGTCTTGTTCCATAGTGTAAAGATACGAAAAATCAACGAGATATGCAAGTATTTCAGTGTGTAAATGAGGAGTTTTTAAAGGTTTTTACAGGCTCTGGCTTTACTCCCCAAACAGTGACAACAGTGACATCAGTGACATTGGTTTTATAACATTTTATATTTTTTATAAAAAAACCTGTACTATAGTAGTACAGGATTTAATTGTGTTTTTTATATAATCTATATAGAAGTGACGTCACTGATGGCACTGATGGCACTGATTCGTCTTTCGGCGTTGATGGCATCGGTCGCTTTTTCTTGCACGATGTACCCCCTCCGACCATTACTTC
>JAEEGL010235736.1_pt1 | contig 24842 bp, 15 predicted proteins | sample 9134231 | NCBI WGS metagenome assembly JAEEGL01 (sample SAMN16246548, study PRJNA631951) | gut metagenome | biome: gut microbiome; feature: rumen; material: fiber-attached | host: Bos | place: Iran: Karaj | collected 2018-10
AAAGGTGTAACCATAACGTACAGGCACTTTGCTGGATAATGTACCCGAACCGGTCGATTTGGATATTCCAGTCGGACTCGGTAGATTGGTTACTGCATCCTCGGTGTTCTTGTAATAGGTGACAGTCCATGTGTCCTCACATGTGGTAACATACCCACTCATCGAACTTGAACCAGGCACTGCTACGTGAATATCATCCAAACGAGCATTGCTCTTTGCTGTCTTCGTAAATACCAAATCAAAGTTGGCAACTCCGAGACCACTTTGGTCTATAGTAATAGTTCGTGTGTACGTACTGCCGTCCACATCAGCATCGCCGACTGTAACTCCGGTAGTATTAGTACTAACCGTAAGAGACTTATTGCTCTTATAGGTCAACGTCAAGGATGTCTGACCTGCAGCAGGAATATTACTTGCAGTGAAATTACCTCCACTTTCTTTGACAAGCAACTCCGGACTTGTTCCTCCAGCAAGTACATCGTCATAAATCTTACATCCGCTTTCGCTGTAACTATAAGTAATAGCTGTGCTGTTATAACCCGTAGTACCACTTGGCTGAGTGCCGGCAGTTGCGCCCGTCCACGGTTCATCCCACATAACCGTTCCACCCATACCGGCTGCCGGAGTGGCAAACACTGCGTAGAATGTCCGGTTGGTTGTAATACCCGTCGGTGCACCGCCTAAAGTAGTAAATAAGTCTGTATAGTCAGATGCGTCTCCTTCCGTTGCACCTCCATCGTATTCGCTCCATCCGACAAACTCTTTGTCAACACAACCTGCCGGTGCACTTGGATCAGAAGGTATGCCGGTTAAGTTTTCGCCCGAATATACCCATGTCGTTCCATGACCGTCTGCTATGCTTGCCGAACCGCCATGAACAACCCAACTGATTACTTTATGTGCATCCTCCGTAAATGTCGGCGTCAAGTTCAACGTGCCGGTTGCTTCTGCCGAAACAGTCACAGTAAACGTCTGTGCCGAAGTAGTTGGTACAACGGTATTTACTGCCGGTGAGATAGTTGCCGTTCCGGTTGACAATCCTGTTGCTGTAAATCCGGTTAACGTATAGTGAGAAGCCGGAGTAATAGTTACCGTCAAATCCACAGATGTACAAGTCTTCACTGTCGAACCACTGGCTACAGGAGTTGCGTTTCTTGTCACAGCCACCGTTCCGCCTGTCGGCGCAGCCGTAAAGGTCGGCGTCACACTCGTTCCGCAATCCGCACAAGTTATTGTATAACCGGAATATCCGCCATAAGTTACGGCAACTGTTTTTATTTGTAATCCTCCGTTCGCATAAATATAGAAACTGGTATGATCTCCAGTTGGTGTAATTGATACATCTGTCCAATCCGTATATACGCTACTGCCCGGTCCTGCTGGTATAGATCCACTTCCAATATCTCCACTTGTTGGTTGTGCAGTTGCATTAGACGAACAAATGTATATATCTCTTGCGCTTCCTGCATTATGTCGACCGGTAACTGTAATATTGGATATATTACCGCTAAATGTAGGCGAACCAAGACTATTGTTATCTGCATTCTTACGTATACCTACACAATATACATCGGTTGCACTTATCGTTACTTTATTTATGGTGATTTTTCCGCCCCATGTACCTGATGCTGAAGTTATAGTATAATTTCCATAGCTCGTAGTAGTTCCAGAAACAAAACTGGTACTAATTTCAGATTCTGTTAAATATACAGTTGTACTTCCTCCCGTTGCAAACACCGCATAGAAGTTTGCATCCGCATTAATCTGAGGCGAACCGGCTACATCCGTGAACAACGGACTTGTGCCGTGTACATAACTGCTGGTGTTCGTCCAACCCACAAAGGTCTTTTCGCAAGCACTACCGTCAGGTGTCGTGGCGGGGAAGTCTTCAATCTTGCCTCCATGATCCACTACTGTCGTCTGACCATCATCACCAATCTTGTTAGCCGGAGCCGAGCCGCCTACGTACCAATCTACTTTGTGCGTTTGAACAGCCGTAATGGTAATTGTCACATTGCTTGTAATAATTCCGGTCAATACCAACGCACCTGTTGTGGAATTCCATGTGTAAGTTGTTCCGCTCACAGTAATGGTAGTCGGCAAACGATATCCGCTAGAAGGCGTTATCGTATAGCTCAAACTTGCTGCCGAACCGGTATATTCATAGGAACTCGGAATAGCAGGACTAGACGAGCAATTATTCAGCGTGGAGGTAATAGTGTAAGTATGCTTGGTCCATTTCGCATACAGCGTCATTGTCTCATTGACTACATCATTTGCAAAATCCCATGCGTTCGTGCATGCCGGCTCTTTGAACCAACCGCCAAAGTCCCAACCTGTCGCACTCGGCGCGGGACTCGGCGCACTAATCTTACTACCTGCCGTCACATTCTCCAAATCCGAAATAGCACTTCCGTGACCCTGCAAATCGAAATGAACGGTACCCTTCACAAACGTCTTGCTCATCGTCAACGCGTGAGTTGTTACGTTTAAAGTGGCGGTCACGTTATAAGTAGAACCGACGATCATGCCACTCAAGGTTGCATTGTTGTTACTACCGGTATTTCCAATCCAACCATTATTGTAACTTGTTTTGATCTTGTAATCTTTGGATGTCGCATCCGGAGCATAATTATTGAACGAAGCAGTCCAAACACCGCTACCCTGATCGGTAAAGGTAGCCAAACTGCTTGCCCAGGAGTTCTGACTTCCGTACAACGACAGCGTTGTGCTCGATCCGTTCCATGCGATATTATTATCCGCCGAACCATAAGAACGAAGTGTGTTCACACCACCGGAAGATGCCTGAGTCAATGTACCGTTGTCATTCCAGAAGCTGCCGCAACCTTCAGCAAAACGCTGAACAGTTACTTGGTTCAAGTTGCCCGAAGCAGGTACGACAGCAGCAAACAGTTTCTTACCTGCATCGGTATCGGTAGCATCGAACAACCAGTATGTTGTCTGTGCCGCACCTCCTGCACCCGAAGCATTGAACCATGCCTTTACGCAGGCATCATCCTTCCATGCACTATAATCTTTACTATCTGCCTGGATAAACACGGTCGCTCCGTTTGGGAAGTACGAAGCAGCAATAATACTTACCGTAGCAGTTGCCGTATTACCGTTATAGTTATCCGTTGCAGCCACTGTCGCGGTTACGGTTACAGAACCCACAGCCACACCGGTTACAACACCCGTGCTGGTATTGATAGTCGCGCAGCCTGGAGGTGTAGCGGAAGTGATGGCGTATGTCACACCGCCGCTTCCTGAGTTTCCGCCGACTGACGGAGCGGAAGAATTGTCTCCTACCGCCACACTATTCGGCGAGTATGTCAACGTCGGCGAGATACTTGCCTTATTTACCGTCAAGGTATAAGATGCCTCATCCGCGCAATAACTAACAGCCGCAACCGTCTGTGCTATCGAAGAAGCGGTAATAGTCGTCGAACCGGCTTTCAGTATCGTCACTTGTCCCGAGCCATTCACCGTCGCAACCGTCGGGTCTGACGAACTATATGTCACCGCCACGCTATGACTATTGGTCAACGTATTCGTAAACACACCTTCCCCAAACGTCTTCGTCACACTTCCCGTTCCATAATTCAATCCCGGATCCGTACAACAATTCGGCACGGAAATGTAAGAAATGGTTGAACCGCTTGTTTCGATTCGCTTATAAAAATATGTTAAAGTGCCATTCCCCGTTCCGTAATGACGGAAATCGGTAGTGCTATATGCTTTAATATGACGTCCAGTAATTGATTTATTTTGAATTCCATTTTCAGTGTATACCCATCTATAATCATCTGAGGAAGGTGTCGAAGTGCTAAATGTCAAACCATCTGCTTTATCTATACCACCTATATACTTATTATCTGGACCTTTAATGGTTATTGTTGTCCCACTAACGATTGCAACAGTATATTCTCGTGCAGCGGCCTCTGTCGTACCTGGTGTTAAACTTACACCTGTTTTTCCGTCACCAGCCATCGTATAGGAACCGGTTGAGATTAGGTATTTGCCTGCAGTAATAGTTCCACCTAAAGCAACTTGTTGATACTGACTGAATTCCGGTGATCCCCCTCCTTCCGTCTTTGTATAAACAGGATACAAATCCTCATCTGCTGTTGGATAATATGTTCCAGCAGGGATAATTGTTGGAGCCGTTGTTGTCCAAGATGTTTGAGCCGTAACCCAACTCTTTGTCCAGCCGGCGAAGGTGTATCCTGAACATCCGTCACGAGAAGGAAGTGTTACTCCTGCTCCGACAGATGCTTCGGTTAAAGTGGCATCATTATCTTTTAATGTAACCGTAGCAGGTGTCATATCCGCTTCCTGAATACAGAACTTAGTGTTCGGACGATAGTTAACAGCTGTCGCTCCCGTCCATGTTGCAGCAGCTGTCGGATCCGCATTAGTGCTTGCAGCACGGGTGTAAATCTGTGCTCCTGTCGTGGTATTTGCTGTGTGGTACTTGAACACACAACTTGAACTTTCTTCTTTATTCGAGTTATCATCTATAATAACCACAAGATTACCTATACCATCATATTCGAAAGGTGTATCAAGCGTAATTTCGTTGTACACATCATTCCCCGAGCAATTATAAGAGCCAGAATATACTTCTGTAAAAGACGTTACATACTTGCTTGTAGATAGCTCGGTAAGGCTGGTGTTCGCCATGTAAATCTTCACGCTATTCGTGCCAGTTAAAGCCGAAGTGTATGCATATTGGAATGAGATACCCTTGATTGTACCTTTCTTACCCGCAGCTAGCCCTAAATCAGTCTTTGTATAAAGTATTTGTCGTGTGCTATATTCGTAGTATGGATCAATCGGCCCATATTCGTGAGATGTGCCGGCACCGCTAACCACATTGGTGCCATTATGATCCGTACAACCTTTGGATTCAAATGTTACATTGATGGTAGAAGAACCGTTGCTGTTAGCTGCATAAGTGACTGTCTTCGCACTCTGATCAATAGTTACACCACTTGCAATTCCAGATTGGGTAATAGCACTAAATCTTTTCCCACTCGGCGCCGTAATACCTGAAACTGTCACAGTAAGTGCACTACAGCAATCTTGCGCGCCTGTTTTGTCCAATGAGAAAGCACCACCAGACTCAGGAGTACCTTTGGTAATAGTAACTTTTTTTGCACATGAAGCTGCAGCAGTAACTGTAAAGCCCTTACAATAAAAGCGCTTTCCATTAGTAGTGCTTTCAATCTTCACACTCTTAATGGTTTTACTGGAATTTAAAGAAATATCGTGATCGCTTGCAGAGTTAGGAGCAGTATAATTGTCTTCCGTTGTGGCATTGTCGGTGTATGTGACAGTGGTCTTGACGTTAACAGAGGCATCTGACCCATATCTTTTCACATCCTTCAAGGTAATTTTTGATGCCTTTATTTGGCCTACGTATGTTCCAGAACTTGTTAATGTAACAGTGATAGAACCCTTTCCAGAGCCTTTTCCAAAACGGAGTCCGTCGGTCTCAATATAAGTACTGCCGCCCCGCGATGCATCTGAAACATAATCACCTCCGGATGCAATTACTGTTGAACCAGATGTTGCAAATCCCACGGTGTAATCCGCCCACACATTTCCGCTGCCGATGATGAAAAGCATTACGAGCATTGCGGCGTATCTCACTACCGAATGCAGTTTTCCACTTGGTTGCCAGCTGGTCCCAAAGGGTGCTGAATAGGTGCTGAATGGGTGCTCAATGGTTGCTTCACCCGAGATCACTCCAACCTCCTTTCTCTGTGAGTCCAATCCCCGCCTCCACAGAGCTTTCAAATAAGTAATTAACTTTTTCATATTATTTTGATTTTTATATTTATATTCCTTTATTACTTTCGCACGTGCGTGTATGTACGCTTGCACGCGTGATTTTGTCTCTTTGCCTCCTAAGGCCTTCATACCATGGATTATTTTTCTTTTGTTTTAGCTTCTTTTTCTAATTTATTGATTCGGCTTTTTGTATACTTGACTAAGCTATCTAAAATTTTTATATATTGTCTGCACAAAATTGCAGTATTATCAACTATTTTTTGAGCCCCGGTAATATTGTTTTGGGTCACAAATGCACATACCTGCAATTCATTGATTTGTTTTGCGACAGAGTTATACTTCCTTGATTCATACCCGCAAAGAGGGGTTAAATAAAGGCGAAGCCTCTCCTTTAATTTCTCAGGTAATATCTTAGACTGTTCAATGCTATTTTTTATACCTTCAAGGTCTTGTATGTATCTTTCGAGTTCTGATATATCCTTTGATGCTGGACATTTTTCTGACTTTTTCATACTATATAAAGCTTTTATTAATACCAAAATTCGAAATGGCAACGGAACTTTGTCTCCTTCTCCTCTGTAATCACCAGTGTCGGAGTATATCGCCCGATTTCATGACATACAGATTGAGTAAAACTAATATCCCCATGATTATCTACGTTTCCAAAAGCACATATTCGATTCTTATATAGCTCTATACTATGATTGTTCAAGGAGAAATGATGTGGAATTTGTTGCATGCCCACAATATCATAATATCCTCCTAAGATACGCTGCAATTCGAGGAGCTTAGTTTCATCCTTTGCTTCAAAATCACCCATATATAAGCATGGGAGTATTGCTGTGAAATTGAAACCATGATCTTCATTTTTGAAGTATATGCTTTGGGGGCATCGTTGTTTTGTCCATTGTTGAACGTATGAGTCCCTATATCGCCAAATTCCCCTATAGTGTGGATGGATTTCATACGAAGGGCCTGAGTATACAGGCATCGAATAAGCATTATGACTTCCGCCAAAGATCTCTTTATAAGCTTTTCTTAATGCCTCGATTTCTTTCTTCCCTGCACTCCGAAGAGCGTTTTGCAATTCATGCCAATTTATATCATCGCCGTTTTGTATGTGCGCAAAATGGGTGGTTTTGCATATTTTATCCAATAATTTCTTGCTTTTCCCATCGTCACACTTTACATTTACAGGAATATATATCCAATAAGGATAATGATTACCTCGAATATTACCAGAGATTCTTATCGGTTGTCCGCTTCCAATATGCCCCCCTATCTTTTCAATATCGAGAAGTTCATAATTGACATCATATCCTCCTTCTTCTACTGGCAATACAAATGTTATATTGTTGTCCACTTGATCAGAACTTCCGAGGCCCAATACAAATTGTTGCAATGGACTATCGGTGTCACAATGTCCCCTTTTGATTCCTGTGAGAGCATTATAAATATATGCTTCAGAGAAGGCATATTTATTAAGATATGGTAATATAATGCGTCTAATGGTTGTTTTGCTCTTGAGATAATCCAGTCCGTTAATATGATCACGATGAAGATGGGATATAAAAAGGACATCTATATTTTTGCCAGCTACGTTTTTCATGCGATCTATATTCTGGTGTATAATCTCTTCCTTCTTTCCTCCACAATCATACACAGCGGTAAATATATGGTTATTCTCAGGGTTACGAAAATGCTCTGTATAAAAAGCCCCGTGCCCTACCGGCCAAAATGTTCTATCTAATCTCATATCTGTCATATTATTTATTGGATTGGAAGTCAAATAATAACAGTCAAATATTTCGCCACATTGCGTAAAGTACTTACCGCGCAACTATCTATACCATCCGGATCAAAGTGCATCACATCATTACGAATCTGCCGAACTTTATCTAACGCTTCTATAAAATCTTTTCTATCTGTATTTAGTTTCAGTTTTTTCCAATTTTTATCATTCTCTAAAAGCCGTAGGTACTCCCCAAAATTCAAATCATCAATCGACATTACCTCGCGTTCATCTTCTTTACATACACTTTTGACATCCTCCAAAAGTATTTCGCCATTTCGAAGGATTATGCGAATTTGTCGTTCAATTTGCCCTAAAAGAATAAAAGATTCGGATTGTGTAATAGTTAAAAACTCAGAAGCCACATCAGCGGTCGTAATAATGCCACGCATTGTTTTATCCTCGTTCAAAACTATAACAAATTCATTTTGAGCAGTAATATTAATGGCTTCTAATAGTGGCATATCTTTTGAAATGCTGCAAACGTGCTCCTCCATATAATCTTTTACAATATCACTTAACTCTCCTCTTTGTTTGGCCGCTCCTATAGTAGCCCATGAAATATATCCACATAGATTTCGCTCATTGCTTGAAACTACAGGCAACTGTGAATAATCATTTTGTTGCATTAATGTAATAGCATGTATTAAAGAGGCATTCTTATCTACATAAATGGGTTTGTTATTAGCAGCTTGCATAAATTGCACCCTCTTTATAGGATCTTCTGGGACCTTTGTTGTCGCAACTTTCTTGTGTCTTAATTCTATCGAAGAATAAAACCATTCGTTGTAGAAATCCGCTCCCAATTCTAGTTCATTCGCATTTAAGAAGTCATATATTTGCTGCGCATTTCTCCATGAACGTCTTTGGTATCCAAAATAGTTTACCAATTCGCATGGTGAAACATGATGAACTTTCGAATGGTCATTCTTGATTTCTTGAATTTTTTCAGCCAAATCCATATCCTTTTACCCTTATCCGTGTCGGGCACAACTATTATATTGATATTAGATTTCAATTATTTTACTTCTTTCAAATCTTTCAAACTCTCTATCACTTCCCATGCAATCTGGCGCAATGAGGTATAGACGGGCGCGGGCTTGAATTCTATCTGTGTGCCATTGAGGTTGACGCGTAGCGACTCCGGCTTTTGGAAAGTCTGCTGCTCCGGGGTGCTGTTCGTATCGTAATGACAACCGCCTTCTTTCTCCGCTATATTTTCAATCACATTCTTACGGGTCATCTTCTGTTTTGTATCATCCAGCACTTCATCGTTATACCAGTCGTCAAAACTCTTCAGTTGCTGTTGCTTATAATGACTGAACTTGCACAAAGGTTGCAAACCAACCATGATAATATGTCCCGTTTGTCCCAACTTCTTGGACACCAAGCCCGCATACACAGCGCCGTCTATGAGAGTCGCATTCTGCAGCCCGTTGATTTCCCAGCAACATATACCGCCTTTACAGTGATGAGCGCTATCTACAAACTGCATCTTGTCTTTCAATCCGAGTTGCCCAAGCAGTGAGTGGCAGTTTTTCGTATCTTTGAGCAGCACACGCAGAGCCGTACTCATAGGGTACACATACTCCCAATTGCCGGCATCATATTGGTTGCAATAGTCAGCCAGCAATTTGAGTTGAGCTTTCAAACTTTGCTCTAACTCCGCCTGTGTCCTTTTGTTTTCTTCTGCCATAATTCTTTTGCACTCTTCCGTGCGCTCTTTTAATATTTTGTCCATTCCGTCGGATGCTATCCGACATCATACTTCCCCTTCGTTCGTTTGCAGAAATTGTATTCTGCGTCCATATATTCACTCAGCCTGTTCCTTTTTTACTCAGCCTGTTCCTTTTTTCAACTCTTTCCCCACACTTTCACTCTCCCCGCATAGCCTGTTCCTTTTTTGACCCGCTCACTCTGCCTAACATTCCCTCTCCCCGCACAGCCTATTCCTTTTTTCATTTCATCCCCCCCTCATTCTCTAACTCACTCATTCACTAACTCCCTTGTATAGCCTGTTCCTTTTTTGAAAGTTCCTCCAAATACTCTAAACCATCTGCCGTCAATCGGTACGTCTGTTCCGGTATACTTGGGTGCCCGGGGCATTGCATGGTTACCAATCCTCTCGCTCTGGCCGGCTTCATGTAGTTGTCATAGAAGTTTCTCCGCGATTCTTGTCTCAATCCCAAAGCCGCCATCAACTCACGTCTCGGATGTACTCCTTTCCCCATTACCATCACCAATCTCTGCACCCTCTCCTCTATTTTAACTTTCGTATTCATTCTCAAGCCTGTTCCTTTTTTCAGTTTTATCTTTTCTCCTTCCGGATCACATTTCACTCATTTCTCTTCCATTTCCCTTCCATTCACTTTCCATTTACCTGGTAATCCTAGACTTTAATCCTACCATCCACCTAATCACTCCCTGATCTTTACCTCGCCTCTCTCATCCCTTCATCCTTTCATTTGTCCATATTGTCCTTTTTAAATTTTTTCCGTGTCGCTCTGTCGCTCTGTCGCTGTTTAAAAATTTGCATGACACTTTGACACTTTTACCCTTTTACCGTGTTGTACGCAACTTTTATAGATCGTTCGGCACTGCCGAGTGAAAGTCACTCGATATATTCCTATTGATTTTTATGTTGTAAAACATATTTATGTATTAAAATACATATGCGGCACAAAATTACAACAAATTTTTCATTTGTGCAAATAAATTGAATAAAAAATACGAAAATTGTGATTTTTGCAAAATCGCGTTTGCAATGACGTGAAATAATCACCGTGACACGTGCTTTTCGTCATTTATTCCACAAAAAATTCAACAAATGTGGAAAAAATGACACATTTATTTGCATAGTTCAAAAAAAAGCTGTATCTTTGCAACCGCAAAGATTTTTGAATTATGAAAGGAATCATTTTAGCCGGGGGAAGCGCGACGCGTCTGTACCCCTTAAGTAAAGCAATCAGCAAACAAATCATGCCGGTTTACGACAAACCCATGATCTATTATCCGTTGTCGGCTCTTATGTTAGCGGGTATCCGCGAAGTGCTGATCATCAGTACGCCGCGCGACCTGCCGATGTTCGAAGAACTGCTCGGCGACGGAAGTCGAATCGGCATGAAGCTGAGTTATAAAGTGCAATTGGTGCCCAACGGCCTGGCGCAAGCCTTCGTGTTAGGCCGCGAGTTCCTGAACGGCGAGCCGGGATGTTTAATCTTAGGCGATAACATGTTCTACGGCCAGCATTTCGGCTCCATGCTTCGCGAAGCCGTTGAGTCGGCGCAGAAAGGCGGCGCAGTAATCTTCGGATATGAAGTCGCTGACCCGCGTGCGTATGGCGTAGTCGAGTTTGAGCCGATAGCCGAGACTCATGAACTACGGGTCAAGAGCCTCGAGGAGAAGCCGGCAGAGCCGAAGAGCAACTATGCCGTGCCCGGTCTGTATTTCTACGACGCGAGCGTATGTGAGAAAGCGGCGAATCTGAAACCCAGTGCGCGCGGCGAATATGAGATCACCGATCTCAACAAACTCTATCTGAACGAAGGCACGCTGAAAGTGAAGCTCTTCAGCCGCGGATTCGCTTGGCTCGACACCGGTAACTGCGACAGTCTGCTCGAAGCCGGCAACTTCATCGCCACCATCCAGAACCGCCAAGGTTTCTATGTGAGCTGCATCGAAGAGATCGCTTGGCGCAACGGATGGATCAGCACGGAGCAACTGGCCGCGCTCGGCAAAGAGATGAAAACCAATTACGGACGATACCTCGAAAGACTCGCAAAATGAAACGTCTTCTTTTAACGCTCGGATTGATGGCGCAAGTCCTTGTTACGACCGCGCACGAGCACTATGTGATTCAGCACTATTCCATCAAAGATGGATTGAGTCAGAACACCGTGATGGCGATCCTGCAGGACAAGCAGGGCTTTATGTGGTTCGGAACCTGGGACGGTCTGAACCGCTTCGACGGCTATACCTTCGAGGTGTTCAAAGCCAAGAACAACGACGTCGAGGCCCGCGTGAACAACCGCGTGGATCTGATCTACGAAGATGAGCACGAGCAGATATGGTGGGCCACATACGACGGCCATTTCTACCGCCTGGACGCTTCGCGTCTCGTGACGACCGAACAGCCTTTTGACAGTCTGCCGGAAGGGATGATGGTCAAGATGAGCGAGCGCGACAAGAAAACGAAAGTGGACTCGCACGGCGTGATTTGGCAAGCCGACGATACCTATGGTATCCAGCGCTACCGTTTCGGACAATGGAAACGCTTCACGCCCCCGTTGGACAGCCGTTACGCGGGTCGCCTGCGCGAACATTTCTTTACGCTCGAAGACGCGCAGGGGCGCACGTGGGTAAACCCGACCGGCGGCGGATGGAGCTATTACGACTTCGAGAAAGACGAGTTAGTCTATCCGATACAAGGCCTGACGAACATGATTCACACGGCCTACGTGGACCGCGACGGTCAGATGTGGATCTCGTCCTATGACGGCGGTGTAGATTGCGTGAACATGGATCCCACGCCGTACTTGCTGCATGACCTGCGTCATTCGGAGCGGGACAACGGCGAGGTGCGTGCCTTCGCACGGAAGAAAAACGGCGAAGTGCTGACACTCGTCAAATCCGAAACGAATGTCTATTGCGCCTTAGAGACCTCTCACGGTATGCTCTATGGTACCAAAGGCTCGGGTCTGATAAAGGTGAAAGGTGACAGGATTCCTACCAGCCACCCCGATATCTATGATATCGAAGAAGGCCGCGACGGGACGCTATACATCGCTACCTACGGCGACGGCGTCAATATTATCAGCTGGAACGAAGAGAAGAAAAATTGGGACGAGCCGATCGTCGTAGGTCCGGGAATGAAAGTGCGCGATATCGAGATCGTGGACAATACCCTCTGGTGTGGCACGACAACCGGTATCTTACGCATCAACCTCGACAAACGCGAGAGTCAGGTCATTCCGAGTTACGACATCCGCGCCATCTACTACAGCCATGACAAACTGTGGTTGGGTTCGTTCGGCGGCGGTCTGTTAGTGATGGATCCCAAACAACCGCGCGCAGAGATTCAGCGCGTAGAGACCTTCCACGACATCATCCTCAGCATGACCGGCGACATAGAGAACCTCTGGTTCTGCTCGGAGAGCGACATCGCGCAGTTGAACCTCGAGACCGGCGATCTCTTTTACTACGATGCCTTGGACGGCGAAGACAATACCTACTTCACGGAAGCGGAAGCCCTGCGTACGCCTACCGGCAAGTTGCTCTTCGGCTACTCCAACGGCTATTGCGAGTTTGACCCGTCGCTTATTCATCGCTCCACCTCCGTTCCGCCGCTGCGCTTCACCCGTATCGAGTCGCAAGACAAAGAGCTGTCAGGCGACACAATCACCATTGCCAACGGCAGTAACCTTACCATCGAGTACGCGGCGATGGAATATGTCGGCGCTGACAAGATCGTCTATACCTATAAGATGGACGGCATCGATGCCGACTGGACCCATGCGAAAGACGTGCGCCGTGTGACCTATAACAACCTGCGCTACGGCACGTACGCCTTCCATGTGCGCTCCACCAACCGCGAGTGCGGCGATGTGGACAACGAGAAGACCTTAGTGATTATCGTCGAGCGCCCGTGGTGGTTGACATGGTGGGCATTCCTGCTCTACGCAATCGCCATCATTGGCTTGATCAGTCTAATCGTTTATATCTTCAACACCTATAACGAGTTACGCCAGAAAGTGAAAGTGGAGCAACAGGTGACGGACATTAAGTTGCGCTTCTTCACCAATATCAGCCATGAACTTCGCACACCGCTCACACTCATCGTCGCGCCGGTAGAGAACATCCTCCAGACCGAACGCATCAGCCAAAGCGTGCGCAGCCAATTGGAAATTGTACAGAGCAACAGCCAGCGCATGCTGCGCATGGTGAACCAGCTATTAGAGTTCCGCAAGGTGCAAAACCAGAAGATGAAACTGAAAGTGCGCAAGACGCTGCTCAGCGAGTTAGTCAACGAGACCTGCGCGAACTTCCAGAAAGAGGCGTACGACAAGCATATCCATTTCGAGATTGAGAACAATGCCGCCGACTCCACCGTCTGGGTTGATCGCGGACGCATGGACACCATCCTTTGGAACCTGCTCAGTAACGCATTTAAGTTCACGCCTGCCGGCAAGAACATCCGCGTGGTGATTGACTCCAAACCGGGATTTGTCACGCTCGCTGTGCAAGACGAAGGCATCGGTATCGCGCCGGAGAAACGCAGCGTGCTCTTTGAGCGCTTCTCCAGCAACAACGAGTTGAATAACTCCAACACCACCGGTACGGGTATCGGACTCAACCTCACCAAAGAGTTAGTGGACTTGCACCACGGACATATCGAGGTAGATAGCGAAGTGGGCAAAGGCACAACGGTAACCATCCTGCTGCACACCGGTAAGGAACATTTCGACCAAGACGTAGAATTCATTGAAGGCGAAGAACTGCCGATCGTCGATCATCCGACGGAGTCGTCGTTTGAGAACAAGCTGGAGCAATTGGCACAAGAGCCGCAAGACAACCGCCGTACCATCCTCGTCGTTGATGACAGTCAGGACATGCAGCAGTTCCTCGTCGGTATCTTCAACCGCGATTATAACGTAGAAGCAGCATCCGACGGCGCAGAGGCCGAAGAGATTATTCGCACGAAGCACATCGACGTCGTGGTAACCGACCTGATGATGCCGAATGTGGACGGACTGGAACTGACGCAGTTCATCAAGAAGAATCCAGACACGGACTATATTCCGGTGATCCTGCTGACAGCCAAAACGGCTATCGAGAGTCGCTTGCAGGCGCTGCAATTCGGCGCGGACGACTATGTCACCAAGCCCTTCGAACCGGAGTACTTGCGCGCGCGCGTTCAAAATATACTCGCGCAACGCACGCACCTGGAGCAGAGTTACCGTCAGCGCCTGATGCGTCTGGAACCCCAGAAAACGGAAGAACCCGTTCCCGGCGACGCGTTCCTGGCGAAACTGCTGGACGTAATGGACAAGCAGATGGACAATAACACACTGACGGTCGATGAACTGGTAGAAGAGATGAACATGGGCCGTACCGTCTTCTTCAACAAACTGAAGAACCTCACAGGCTTAAGTCCGGTGGAGTTCATCCGTGAGATGCGTATCAAGCGCGCGGCACAACTGCTCGAAGACCGCAAATACAACATCACCGAAGTGACGTACATGGTAGGTATGAATGACAGCCGCTATTTCTCCAAGTGCTTCAAGAACACCTACGGCGTCACGCCGAGCGAATACCGCAAGCAGCGATTGGGGAAAGAGTGAGTGAAAGAGGGAATGAGTGAAAGGTTGTTCATAGTAGTCATCACATTGCTGATGGTGGCATGCACGCCGCAAGCGCCGCAGCGTCCGAGTCGACGAATGGGTCAGGCGCCGCAAGCCGACAGTGCGCAGTTAGCACTGCTCGCCCTCAACCAGCAACTGACCGAAACGGCCGACGAAGCCCTCTATCGCCTGGCACAAACGCAAGACGAACCCTACGCACTATACGAGAACGGGACATGGGTACTCTTACGGGACACCGGCGATGCGGCGCAAGGTACCATTCGCGAAGGCGAGGAATGTACGGTGCACATGCGGATATACAGTCTCGAAGGACGCCTGTACAGCGATATCGAACAGACCGCGCACGCCGGCAAGTATGAGTTTCCCGCCGCGGTGGATGCCAATATCGGCGAATGGAACCACGGTACGAAGGCGAAACTGCTGGCTCCCTGGTACGCCGCCTACGGCATAAAAGGAACGGATGTTATTCCGCCCTACGAAAATGTAATTATAGAAATCGAACTGAAATAAATGAAACGAGTTATTATTTGTCTATTGATCGGATTACCGATTCTCTTCAACAGTTGCACGGGTAACACCTACTCTGCCCTGCGCAAACAAGAGGACCGACTGATCGCCAACTACCTCAGTCGGAACGCCATCAATGTGCTTACCGCAGAACCCGCTATCGATTATGTGTGGGGAGAGAAGGACTACTATAAGGTGCCCGGTTATGACAACCTCTATTTCCATCTTATCTCTCGCGGTGACTCCATTCGCCTCGATACCATCAGTGCCACAAAGGTGGACACGGTTGACATGACGATCGTGCTCAACGATGTGATCATCGCGCGCTACAAGAAATTCGGACTGACCGAGTACGCCGACACCCTCAGTTACTGGACGACACTCGACCAGGCACACCCGTACGAGTTCTTCTATGGAAGAACGAGCGGAACGGCCTCCGGTTATACGCAGATTTGCGAGGCGATCGGATGGCACGAAGCGGTACGACTGATGAAGTATCCGGAGTCGATGTGTCAGATCATCGTACCCAGCAAACAAGGTTTCGACAGCGACCAGACATCCGTCACACCGTATGTCTATATATTGCATATTAAAGTAAAAAACTGATATGAGTTTAGTCAAATCTATTTCCGGTATCCGCGGCACGATAGGCGGCCGTGTAGGCGAAGGTCTCAACCCCGTGGATATCGTTCGTTTTACGGCGGCGTACGCAACACAACGCCGTGCGGCACTGCCGAACAACAACACTATCGTCGTGGGCCGCGATGCCCGCTTGAGCGGACAGATGGTAGAGCACATCGTCTGCGGCACACTCATGGGCATGGGCTATGATGTTGTCAATATCGGCCTGGCAACCACACCTACCACCGAGTTGGCCGTCACCGGCGAGAAAGCGGCCGGAGGCATCATCCTCACGGCCAGTCATAACCCAAAACAGTGGAACGCGCTGAAACTGCTCAACGAGCAAGGAGAGTTCCTTAACGATGCAGAAGGCAAAGAAGTGCTGGCGATTGCCGAGCGCGAAGATTTCAGCTTTGCCGAAGTGGACAACCTTGGTCACATGACGACCAAGGACTACCTGCCCTACCATGTGGAGCAAGTGCTAAAACTGAAACTTGTGGATGTCGAAGCCATTCGCAAACGCGACTTCACCGTAGCAATCGACTGCGTCAACTCCGTAGGCGGACTTGCTATTCCGGCTATCCTAAAAGCCGTCGGCGTAAAAAACATCATCGAACTGAACTGCACGCCCAACGGCCGTTTCCCGCATAACCCAGAACCCCTGCCGCAACACCTGACCGAGATCAGCGACCTACTCAAGAGCGGTAAAGCCGATGTAGGTTTTGTCGTTGATCCGGATGTCGATCGCTTGGCCATCATCTGCGAGAATGGCGAGATGTTCGGCGAAGAATATACGCTCGTGAGCGTAGCCGATTATATCCTGCGCCATACACCGGGAAACACCGTGAGCAACATGAGTTCGACCCGCGCGCTGAGCGATGTGACGCGTGCGCATGGAGGCGAATACAGCGCGAGCGCGGTGGGCGAAGTGAATGTGGTAGCAGAGATGAAACGTGTCCATGCTGTCATCGGCGGCGAAGGCAACGGCGGTGTGATCTACCCCGAGTGCCATTACGGCCGTGATGCGCTCGTAGGTATCGCACTCTTCCTGAGTCATCTGGCGCACCTCGACATGAAAGTGAGTGAACTCCGTCGCTCCCTGCCCGACTACTGCATCAGCAAGAACCGCATCGACCTAACGCCCGACACCGATGTGGATGCTATTCTCGCGCGAGTCAAAGACCTATACAAAAACGAGCGTGTAAACGACCGCGACGGCGTGAAGATCGACTTCGCGGACGGTTGGGTTCACTTGCGTAAGTCCAATACCGAACCCATCATCCGCGTCTATTCGGAAGCCGCAACGATGGAGGAAGCCAATAAACTCGCGCAGAAAGTGATGGCTGTGATATGAATATAGTAGTGGTAAACGATGACGGATGGGGAACGGCAGGCATCCGCTTGCTGGCCAAAGAAATGACGAAACTCGGCAAGGTATTCGTCATTGCGCCCGATGGTCCGCGCAGCGGTTTCGGGGCCTGCATCAGCGTGACGAACGCCATCTATCTGAAGCGGGTCGAAGAGCATGATCTCAACGGCGCCGAAGTGTTCGTCACCAACGGCACACCCGCCGACTGTATCAAGTTAGCCAAAGAGGTGGTTCTCAAAGACCAACCGATAGACCTCGTCGTTTCCGGCATCAATCATGGTAGCAATGCCGCTATCAACGTCATCTATTCCGGTACAATGGGTGCGTGCCTCGTGGCGGCAGAGAAAGGTATTCCGGCTATCGGATGGTCCATCAACAGTCATCTGCTGGACACCGACCTGCATTGGCTCCAACCCTTTCTGGCGGACATCACGCAACACCTGCTCGAAGAAGGCATCGCGCCCGGCACATGCTATAACATCAACGCGCCACTGGGCGAGATAGAAGGTATCCGCTGGACACGCCAATGCCGCGGACACTGGACCAATGAATTGGTGGAAGCGACGGACGAACCGCAGCGCGAAGGTATCGTGAGTGCATGGCGCTTAGCCGGAGAGTTCGTGAACGATGAACCGCTGGCGCAAGACACGGATATTTGGGCGATGGACCATCAGTTACTGGCTATCACGCCTATCTCGATTGACTTGACGGACTATGGATCGCTTTGACAGATACTGGATCGGCATCCTCGTCGGTTTTCTCATTCCGGCGGCTTTCGGATTGACATATATCGAGGTGATGAACCTCTGGTACCCACTGCAGACCTTGCAGTTCCAAGCCGGAGGTGTACTCAGCAAACTGTTGCTGGTAAGTGTATTCCCGGACCTGGCGCTGATCTTCGTCTTCTACACAACGGATACCTGGCGCCTGGCGAAAGGCGTCTTATGCGGAGCGATGCCGTATATCCTGGCATCCCTTATCGTTTCGATGTGATAATCTGTGCGGCGGTAGCCGCAGCGGGCTGAGTGCCAAGAAGTGCAGAGAGGTGTTCGTACTCGACGAGCATCTCTTTTGTATAGGCCTTGTCTATCAACAGACACTGTAGTTCGGAGGTCACCTTCCCGATCGTGAAATCATCGCCTAACAGCTCGCGGATCACCTCTTTGCCGCAGATGATATTGACCAGCGTGAAGTACGGGATAGAGAACATCAGCGGCTGAATCCACCATCGATTCCACCGCAACCACCATGCGCACGCCAGATGATATACCGCCACTTGCGGCGTACCGAGCAAAGCTGTCTCAAGTGTCGCTGTACCGGAATTGACCACCGCCGCTTTCGCTTGCCGTACCGCCTCGTAGGTCTCGCGCGTCAGCGTCTCGCCTTCGCGCATACATGCGCGATAAATCGCTTCGTCAATACCCGGCGCGGCACAAACCACTATCCGGTAGTCTGGGAATCTGCGCGCAGCCTCCAGCATCTTCGGCAGACAATGCCGAATCTCACTCTCGCGGCTTCCGGGCAAGATAGCGATCGTCGGAGGATTCGGAGAACTCTGATTATTCGGAGTATTCGGAGTATTCTGAGTCTTCTGAGCTATTTGCTCCGCGGTGGGGTTGCCCACATAGGTGCAGCGGTAACCGTACTTGGCATAGAAAGCCGGTTCGAAGGGGAAGATGCCCAGCACCTCGTCGCATAACTGCGCGATACGGTGGATACGGCGGCGCTTCCATGCCCATACTTTCGGCGGGATATAATAGTAAATCTTCGTAGTCGGCAGATGCTTTTTGCAGAACGCGGCTATTCGAAGGTTGAAGGACGGATAGTCCACCAATATAAGTGCGTCGGGTTTTTCCTGCAATAACGCCTCCTCGGCGATGCGGAAATTCCTTCGTATCTGCCCCATGTTCGCCAGCACAGCCGCAAAACCCATGAAGGCCATATGACGGATATCCTGATAGAGAAGGCACTCGGCAGTAGCCATTTGGCTACCACCGAGTCCTACGAATTGCGCTTGGGGGTCACGCTGCTTGATCTGCGTCATCAGCGCCGCTGCGTGCATGTCCCCTGACGCCTCTCCCGCTATCAGGAAATACTTCATCCGTTATCAGTTCTCCGGGAACATTACTACTTCGAACACATTACCGGCATCAACCAGCTTGCGCAAGGTCTGCTGAACGGTGCCATCCGTGATAGCTTCTACCGTCGGCTTATAGTCGCGTACGTAGTTCAGACCGTACATGTAGTACTGGTAAATGATGTTACGCCACCAGCCGTTCTTCTCCAGGTCTTCCTGATAATCCTTGAGCATCGACTCTTTCTCTTTCTGCAGGTCGGATGCCAACGGACCGTCCTTGATGATGGCGTTCACCTCTTCGTGGATGATCTCCATCAGGCGCTCCTGTTTCTTTGGGTCGGTATCGAACTGCATCAGCAGACCGGCACGCGGAGACGGAAGCAATACCATGTATCCGTAGGTACCTACGCCGTACGAACCGCCTTCACGCTCACGGATGGACTCCAGATAACGCGTGCTGAGGATACGGCCGATCATCTCCATGTTCAGGTCATTGGCCAAGGTATAAGGCATGTCGTACGAGGTGTACTGGATGCGGTTGGAAGCCGTAGTAGTCTCCATCTTACGGCTGAAATAGTTCTTCTGGATACCCGGAGCCACGGTCTCGTGATGATCAATCACTTCCTCGCGGCATTTCTTCGTCTTCAGGCCGCCGAGCCACTGGCAAATCAGGTCGCGCACCTTCGGATCGTTCGGGTTGATGTTTCCTACGAAGACAAAGGTGAAGTCAGCCGGATTCGCAAAGCGCGCCTGATATACCTCCATCGCTTTATCCAACGACAAACGGTCAAGGACATCAAGATTCATGATGACCGTACGCGGCGAGTGGTTGGATGCCATCATCTGGACCGAATCCTGGAAAGCGGCCTTGGGGTTCATATCGCGGTTAGCAAGTTGCGTACGCAGCAGTGCCAGCGCGGTCTGATAAGCCTCTTCGTCACGACGCGGCGCAGTGAAATGCAGATAGGTCAACTGCAACATCGACTCCAGGTCTTTCACACTCGACGAACCGTGCAGACGCTCTACGCACTCGGAGATCTCCGGACGAACGGATACCGTCTTGCCGGCCAGCGCTTTCTCCAACTGCGTTGCGTTGAAACGACCGATACCGGACATCTGAATAAGAGTCGTCGTCAGTTCTGCCGTCGGCAGGTCTTCGGTCTTCACTTGACTCAGACCACCCTTCGAGAAAGCCTGCATCAGGATCTCGTCAGCTTTGAATTCCGTCGGACGGATAACGACCTTGATGCCGTTGCTGAGCGTGAACTCGGTGAAACCGAACTCCTCGTTCTGCTTGATGGCTTTGATCTTTCCCTTACGCGGCGCTTTCTTAACCAACTCCGTGTCGATCTTCTCCTCTACCGGTGCTTCGATAATCAAGTCGGCTTGTGCGGCCAACGTAGCCAGTACCGCTTCTTCCGACGGGATATTCACGCCTTCTTTCTCCGGACCGGAGATGGCTACGGTCGGATTCGGATGAATGAGCGCTTGTGCCATGCTGTTGACCGCCTCCAGACTGATGAGCGGCAGCGTAGCCTGAACCATATCGTATTCCCACTGTGCGCCCGGCATCGACTCTCCGTCCTCGAAATGACGGATGCACTCGCGGGCCAAGGTGATGTTCTTACGGGTGTCGCGCTCCTTGTAATACTGCTCCATCTCATTCAGTTTCTCACTCTTCACGCGCTCCAACTCCGCAGAGGTGAAACCGTAGCGGTGCATCTTCTCCAGTTGGAAAACGAGGTCGTTGAAGGCTTCGGTCTCATGACCGTCTTTCGGCACATAGATAGCGGTGAAAGCATCCATCTTCTTTGCCGTCTCGCCATAGTACGCATATGCACCTGCGAAGGAAGCCTTCGGATCCAGCGCCAACTCCGAGAAACGGTTGTTGAGCATGTTGCACGCCAGGTCACGAACCATCTTGATCACATATTCCTGCGCCGTGCCTTGCAGTGCTTCAGGCAGTTGGTCGAACTTATACTCCATTGTGATGCGGCTCTGCTGTGCCTCGGGATCGGTCACGATAGCCACCAGCGGTTTGTCGTTATGATTGACCGTGTAGATAGGACGCTCGCCGAAGTTCACACGACGCGGTACATCTTTCCATAGCTCTTTGATCTTCGCCTCGATAGCATCCACATCGATATCGCCGACAACGATGATCGCCTGGTTGTCCGGTCCGTACCATTTATGGTAGTAGTCGCGCAGCGCCTGATACTCGAAGTTATTGATCACCGCTGTGTCGCCGATCACGTCACGTTTCGCATACTGCGTACCCGGATACATCTTCGCGTTCAGTTCTTTCCAGATACGACGTTGCGCCGTACGACCCGTACGCCACTCCTCCAGGATGACACCGCGCTCGGCATCGATCTCTTCCGGAAGCAGCAACAGACCGCAACTCCAGTCATGCATCACGAGCAACGCACTGTCCACGATGCCTTCGCGATAGGTCGGCACGTCCGACAGACGATACACGGTCTCGTCGATAGAGGTGTAGGCGTTGATGTTACCGCCGAAGTTCACACCCACCGACTCGAAATAGTTGATGATGCCCTTACCGGGGAAATGCTGCGTACCGTTGAACGCCATGTGCTCCAGGAAGTGCGCCAAACCGTTCTGATGATCCTCTTCGAGGATAGCACCTACCGCTTGCGCGATGTGGAACTCGCAGCGCTGTTTGGGCTGCTCGTTGTGACGGATGTAGTACGTCAAGCCGTTGTCTAACTTACCGTAGCGAACTTCAGGGTCCACTGCCAGTTTCTCAGGCGCCTGTTGCGCCGACATCGTCATCGCTGCACACAGCAGCGCGATGTTAAGCAAGATTCTTTTCATTGTTATCAGAGTTTTCTTGTTCTGTTTTCTTCTTTCGCGGAGCGCGTTTCTTCTTCGGCTCCTCTTTCGCCAACTGCGCATTGGCTTCTAATAGTTCGTCGCCGCGGCTCTTCCACGGACGCGGACCTAAGATACGCTCTACGTCTTCGGCCGTGATCACCTCGCGGTCAATGAGAAGTTGCGCTATCTGATGATGACCTTCCGCGTGCTCGGTCAATATCTGCTTTGCACGCGCCATCTGATCGGCAATGATACGCTGTGTCTCTTCGTCTATCGTCTTGGCGGTATCCTCCGAATAGGGTTTGACAAATCCGTAGTCGTACCGACCGGTCGAGTCATAGAACGACACATCCTTCAGTTTGTCGCTCATGCCGTAGTACGCCACCATCGCGTACGCCTGTTTGGTAGCGCGCTCCAGATCGTTCAACGCACCCGTCGAAGTCTGCTCGAGGAAGAGCTGCTCTGCCGCACGACCGCCGAGTAACGAACACAGCTCGTCGAGGATATGCTCTTCGTTCGTCAACTGACGCTCTTCGGGTAAGTACCACGCTGCGCCCAAAGCCATGCCGCGCGGCACAATCGTCACTTTGACGAGCGGATTGGCCCAACGAAGCATCCAACTGATGGTCGCGTGACCTGCCTCATGGAAAGCGATGGACTTCTTCTCCTCTTCGGTCATGATCTTGTTCTTACGCTCCAGACCACCCACGATACGATCGACGGCATCCATGAAGTCCTGTTTGCCCACTTTCTTTCGTCCGCCGCGGGCAGCAATCAGCGCCGCCTCGTTGCATACATTCGCGATATCAGCGCCCGAGAAGCCCGGGGTCTGTTTGCTCAGGAAATCGATGTCCACCGTTTCGTCCAGTTTCAGCGGGCGAAGATGCACGATGAAAATCTCCTTACGCTCCTGCAGATCCGGCAACTCGACATGTATCTGTCGGTCAAAACGACCGGCACGCAGCAGTGCCGCATCGAGCACATCGGCGCGGTTGGTGGCCGCCATGATGATCACGCCTGAGTTGGTTCCGAAACCGTCCATCTCAGTCAACAACTGGTTGAGCGTACTCTCGCGCTCATCGTTGCCACCGGTCATCACGCCCTTGCCGCGCGCACGACCGATAGCGTCTATCTCGTCGATGAAGATGATGGCCGGCGCTTTCTCTTTCGCTTGACGGAAGAGGTCGCGCACACGGCTCGCACCGACTCCCACGAACATCTCTACGAAGTCCGAACCGCTCATCGAGAAGAACGGCACACCGGCTTCACCGGCTACGGCTTTCGCCAACAGCGTCTTTCCCGTTCCCGGAGGACCAACGAGCAACGCGCCTTTCGGAATCTTCGCGCCTATCTCCGTGTATTTCTTGGGGTTTTTCAAAAACTCCACAATCTCCTGCACCTCCTGCTTCGCGCCGTACAGACCCGCCACGTCCTTGAACGTCACTTTGTCTTTCTTGTCCTTATCGAACAACTGCGCACGAGCACGCCCCACGCCGAAGATACCACCGCCTCCGGCCGCACCGCCGATACCGCGGCTCATGTAAAACAGGAAGAAGATGAGGAAGGCGAACGGCAGCACATTCACCAATATCAGATACCAGTAGTTATGCGACTTCTCGTATTTCACATCAATTACCGCCAAGCCTTGCTCCTTGCGGTTGGCGTTCACGGAGTCGATGTATTTCGAAAACTCCTCGACCGAAGGAACCTGCGCCTGCAGTTGGCCTTTCGCCCGCTCACCATCCGCTTGTCCGCCGAAGACTACGGTGTACTTAGCCGGCTTGACATTGGCTTTGAGGTTTAAGTCGTCGAATACCACGACCTTATCAATCGCGTCCGCTTCGATATATGCCGTCAACTTCGTATAACTCAATTCCTTCGTCGCACCGTTGTCTGCCCGGTCGCCGTATATCCAGTAACCCAGCACCGCAAAAGCCGCCAAATACATCAGCATACTGATCCATCTGCGCGGACCACTCGGCTGTGGTTGTTTTTTCCTATTATCTGCCATGTTTATACACCTTACACATTACACCTTACACATTACATCACAAGATTTCCGGCAACTCCGTAACCTTCCCATCCGCCCACAAGTGCTCGATATCATAGAACGCACGGGGCTCACGCTGCATCACATGCACAAAGATCGTGCCGTAGTCCATCGCAATCCATTCCGCATTCTCCTGACCCGACACACTCAACGGGTGTATGTGCGTCTGGGTGCGAACGAAATCATCAATCTCGTCGGCAATAGCAGCCACCTGCGTGTTACTCTGACCCTCGCAGATCAGCATCATCTCCACCGGTGCCTCTTTGATTTTCCGCAAATCAATCGTCACGATTCGTTGTCCCTTACGGTTGCGGATACCTTCAATAATCGTATCCAATAATTTTTTCGTACTTATTTCTTTCATATAAAAAAACCTTTGCGGCTGCAAAGGTACTATAAAAATTGCATATATGCAAATTTTTACGCAAAAAAGA
>JAEEGL012906078.1_pt1 | contig 24842 bp, 21 predicted proteins | sample 9134231 | NCBI WGS metagenome assembly JAEEGL01 (sample SAMN16246548, study PRJNA631951) | gut metagenome | biome: gut microbiome; feature: rumen; material: fiber-attached | host: Bos | place: Iran: Karaj | collected 2018-10
ACCAGCAAGGAGCAGGTCATCCTCAACACCTGGTACGGCGGTGAGATGAAGAAGGGTATGTTCTCCATGATGAACTACTATCTTCCCCTCAAGGGCATGGCTTCCATGCACTGCTCCGCAAATACCGATATGGACGGCAAGAACACAGCCATCTTCTTCGGACTTTCCGGAACAGGAAAGACTACTCTTTCCACAGATCCCAAGCGTCGCCTGATCGGTGATGACGAGCACGGCTGGGATGACAACGGCGTATTCAACTTCGAGGGAGGCTGCTACGCAAAGGTTATCGGCCTTGACAAGGAGTCCGAGCCCGATATCTACAATGCCATCCGTCGTGACGCTCTTCTTGAGAACGTTACAGTTGACGGTGCCGGCAAGATCGACTTTGAGGACAAGAGCGTTACAGAGAACACCCGCGTTTCTTATCCTATCAGCCACATCAACAACATCGCTTCTGAGGTTAACGGTGTTTCTTCAGGCCCCGACGCTCAGAACGTTATCTTCCTTTCAGCAGATGCCTTCGGAGTACTTCCTCCGGTATCTATCCTGACACCTGAGCAGACACAGTACTACTTCCTGTCAGGATTTACAGCAAAGCTTGCAGGTACAGAGCGCGGTATCACAGAGCCCACTCCTACCTTCTCAGCTTGCTTCGGACAGGCTTTCCTTGAGCTTCATCCTACCAAGTACGGCGAGGAGCTTGTAAAGAAGATGCAGAAGTCCGGTGCCAAGGCTTATCTTGTTAACACAGGATGGAACGGCACAGGCAAGCGTATCTCCATCAAGGATACACGTGGTATCATCGATGCTATCCTTAACGGCGATGTAGGCAAGGCTCCCACCAAGAAGATCCCTGTATTTGACTTTGAGGTTCCTACAGAGCTTCCCGGTGTTGATCCTGCCATCCTTGATCCTCGCGATACTTACGCTGATGCTTCCGAGTGGGATGCAAAGGCTAAGGATCTTGCAGAGAGATTCATCAAGAACTTCAAGAAGTATGAAGGCAATGATGCCGGCAAGGCACTTGTTGCTGCTGGTCCTCAGCTTTAATCCATACTTATCCTCGGGTATTTCAACCGCTCCGGTAATTCCGGAGCGGTTTTTTTGACACTGTAAGTATTGTTGTGATAAAATAGCCGTTGATGTTTAACATAAGAAAGGAGTCATTACTCATGCCCAATCGCTTTTCAAGGATTACTCCTGAGATCGAAGAGTATGTCAAACTGACAGAAACCGCATCTTTTATTGATCCCGAACTATATACCGAATATGATGTTAAACGCGGTCTTCGCGATATCAACGGTAAGGGTGTGCTCGTAGGTATCACCAATATCTCCGAGATCAATTCCAAACGAATGATAAACGGCGTGGAAACTCCCATCGAGGGCGAGCTTTTCTACCGCGGTTACAATATCACAGACGTAGTACGCAACCAGAAGCATGAGAGTCACTTCGGATTTGAAGAGATCACTTATCTTCTTCTTTTCGGAAAACTTCCCACGTCGGATGAACTTACGGATTTTCACCATATTCTCGCAGGCTACCGTACCCTTCCCCGTAATTTTGTAAGGGATGTTATATTAAAAAAGCCTTCTGCAGACATGATGAATTCCCTTGCACGAAGCGTACTGACCCTTTATTCTTATGATCCGGAGCCGGACAACACTGATGAGGCTAACGTACTCAGACAGTGCCTTCAGCTTATTGCTATGTTCCCTATCCTGTCCGTTTACGGATATCAGGCTCACAGGTACTATGGCCATAACGAATCACTTATCATCCATCGTCCCCGCAAGGATTACTCCACTGCGGAAAACATTTTACATTGTCTGAGATCGGACTCAAAGTTTTCGCCTCTTGAGGCTAAGCTTCTTGACGTTGCCCTGATCTTACATGCAGAGCACGGTGGAGGTAACAACTCTACTTTCACCACCCATCTTGTATCCTCTTCGGGTACGGATACATACTCAGCCATCGCAGCTGCTCTCGGCTCCCTCAAGGGTCCTAAGCACGGCGGTGCCAATATAAAAGTTGTCAAGATGTTCGACGACATGAAGCGCAACGTTTCCGACTGGACAGACGAGGAAGAAGTATCCCGATATCTCAAGGCACTGCTTCATAAGGAGGCCTTTGACAAAGCCGGTCTTATATACGGAATCGGACATGCTGTATACTCTCTTTCAGATCCGAGAGCCCTTGTTTTCAAAAAATTCGTTGGTGAATTGGCACAGGAAAAGGGTATGGAAAAAGAGTTTGAACTTTACTCTCTTGTTGAGAGGCTTGCGCCGGAGATCATCTCACGTGAGCGCAAGATCTACAAGGGAGTAAGTCCCAATGTGGACTTCTTCTCCGGCTTCGTTTATCAGATGCTGGACCTTCCCCTTGAATTATACACTCCCATCTTTGCTATTGCCCGTATTTCGGGATGGAGTGCACATCGCATGGAAGAGATTTGCCAGCGCAACCGGATCATGCGTCCTGCGTATATGTCAACCGCTGAACATCACGATTATATTCCTATCGAAAATCGTTGATTAATTTTACCTATTAGTGTAAGATATAGTGTAAGTGTTTCTGTTAATCAAACCCATAGAAACAAGGAGTTAGTAAACATGAGTGCAAATCTGACTATTCTGGTAGGCGATGACTCTATCCTTGCACGTAAACAACTCAAGGATGTTATCACAAAATTCACTACCGACCCTACTTTTATTGACGCTTCAAATGGTCAGGAAGCAATTGACAAATACAAGGAAAGCCATCCTGATCTGGTATTCCTCGATATCGTGATGCCTATCAAGGACGGTATCTCAGCGGTAGGCGAGATCATCGGAGCAGATCCGACAGCCAAGATCGTCATCGTATCTTCAGTGGGTACCCAGGAGCAGCTCAAGCGTGCCATTGAAGCAGGTGCCAAGGACTTTATACAGAAGCCCATCCGTGAGGATCAGGTACAAAATGTTTTGAACTCACAGATAGGTGATAGATCATAGGGGGAGTAGTCTTATGTATGCACAGTTTTTCGGAAGCTACCTGCTCAACAAAGATGCTGTGTCACCTGAGCAGTTGACAACAGCAATTGCCCGTTTGTCCGATACCCACATCAAGCTTGGTACACTTGCCATGCACAAGGGTTATATGACTGCTTCAGAGGTTGACGAAGTTTGCTTCCTGCAGACACGAGAGGACAAGCGTTTCGGAGAGATCGCTCTCGAGCGCAACTATCTTTTTGAGGATCAGTTAGAGGACCTTCTTAAGTCACAGAATCCCGATTATCTTCTTTTGGGACAGACACTGGTTGACATGGGTGCACTGTCCAATACCGAGCTTGAGTCTCTCATGGTCGGCTATCAGGATGAAAACGAGCTTGAGGAGTCCCCTGAGGAAGAAGCCAACATCGAGGAGACATCTGCACTTATCGAGAGATTCTTCGAAAACTCAGGCAAGCCCCTTTCCGAGCATTCACTCATGTACATGAATCTGGTATTCAACAACCTGGTTCGTTTCATCGGAGAGGATTTCACTCCACTTGCTCCCGTACCCTGCAATGAGTACAGCACCACCTACTGTGTGACTCAGGCCATCTCCGGTCCTGTTACACTTACATCAGGTGTTGATATGGAGCCCGATGTAGCTATCTCATTTGCATCACGCTACGCTAAGATGGAGTTTGATGAGTTCGACGAGTACGTAAGTGCTTCTCTTGAGGATTTCCTTAATCTTCACAACGGACTCTTCTCCGTTAATATGTCCAATATCTATTCCGAAGAGGTTTCACTTGATCCCCCCAAGCATGAGGAGGATCCTACACTCCAGTTGACAGACAGTTCCTTTGTACTGCCTATCATCTATCCCTTCGGAACCGTTTATCTGCTTCTTATCATGTAGGTAAAACATATAATAAAGGCTGTGAAAAGTCTTACATGACTTTTTCACAGCCCTTTTTTTATCCCATGGATCAATGCTTTTTCAGATATTCCAGATACTTCCCCGGTAGTTTGATCTCCGTATACACTCTGGCGTATTCCTTGGGTGTATACTCTACAACATAATTCTGAATAAAATTCTTATCAATACCGGCATCCACAGCCGCATCCACAGCCTTGTTATAGGCCACTGCTGCCCTGGCGTCCGAGTCAAACCTGCCTATCAAAAACGCCCCGTTGATGATGATCCTGGCCTCATATCTCGTAATATCCCTTATACTCACTGCGCTCACACCGTGATACTTGTTGATAACAATGATATTGGAATATCTGTAATCAAGGTTGTCACCGTTGGCAAAGGAATAGTCCTTTCCGGCTACCGCAAAGTTTTTGATACCGTATCTTGCAAGGATCCCGTACTGCATTCCGTAATCATTAACATAGAGATGCCCGTCATGACAAAGTATCCGATGAGATGAATAATAAAAGAGGTCATCATTATCGAACTTGAGCTCTCCTACCCCCTTAAGAAAATAGGAAAAAAAGCGGCCCCGCAGGTAGATCGGTGTCCCAATATACATGTTGTTATCCCGGTGGTTTAATATGGTGATAACCTTGTCCTGATGAAGAAAAGTAACATGATCCTTCCAGTTTAGAAGTCCGATATCGGAATCATTGTATAGTCTCTCTGCCTCCCGATAAGCCTCTGCCGCATGAGTCGGATCATCGAAGCTTCCAAGGCTGACATGCTTGCCCCCGCGAGAAATACTGACTCTGTAATATATGCTGCCGTCTTTTCTGGCAGTTTTATATACGCCCTTGTTTTTCATAGGATTTATTATAACATATATTTGTTTAATTTGTGGGACATGGGACGGTCAAACTGTAACAATCTATATACTTTAATACTTGAGCGTACCACTTTACTATGCTATCATTCTAAAAGCCAAAAATATAAATTATAGAATCGAGGTAATCCATGAGCGAGCTTATGTACATCAGCACAAGAGATAAGTCAATCCAAAAGACTGCTTCCCAGGCTATCCTTCAGGGGCTTTCACCTGACGGCGGACTCTTCGTTCCTCAGGCTCTTCCCCGCATGGACAAAAGCATTTCCGAGCTTTCAAAACTTTCCTATCAGGATCTAGCATACGAAGTTATGAAATTGTTCCTCACAGACTTTACCGAGGATGAACTTCGCGGATGCATAAGCGCAGCCTATGGCAGCGGCTTTGATTCTTCCAAGATAGCTCCCCTGCACAAGGCAGGCAGCGCATATTATCTTGAGCTTTTCCACGGCAAGACAATTGCCTTCAAGGATATGGCTCTTTCTATCCTGCCCCATCTTATGACCACTTCTGCCAAAAAGAACGGCCTTACAGATGAGATCGTTATCCTTACCGCTACCTCAGGCGATACAGGAAAGGCTGCCCTTTCAGGTTTTGCAGGAGTTCCCGGTACGAGGATCATCGTTTTCTATCCCAAGGACGGTGTTTCCGATATCCAGAAGCTTCAGATGGTTACACAGGAGGGTGATAACACTCTGGTAGTCGGCATCGACGGCAACTTTGATCAAGCTCAGACCGGAGTTAAAATGATGTTCTCCGATGATAGTCTGAAGTCAGACCTTAAAAAGTCCGGTTTCGTATTCTCATCCGCCAACTCCATCAACATCGGTCGTCTGGTACCCCAGATCGTTTATTACTTCTGGTCATACTGCCAGCTTCTTTCCGGCGGCAAGATTTCAGATGGCGACAGCATCAATGTAACAGTACCTACCGGCAACTTTGGTAACATCCTGGCAGCCTTTTACGCAAAGCAGATGGGCCTTCCCATTGCCAAGCTTATCTGCGCTTCCAACGAAAACAAAGTTCTTTATGATTTCTTCACCACAGGAGACTACGATAAGAACAGAGAGTTTACTCTTACAAGTTCTCCCTCAATGGATATCCTTATCTCAAGCAACCTTGAGCGACTTATCTACTTTATAGCAGGTGAGGACGATGCCGCAAACCGCGGTTTGATGGAGTCACTTTCCACCAAGGGTATCTACAGCATTACTCCTTCCATGAAGGAAAAGCTTGTAGATTTTTACGGCAATTTTGCTACAGAGGCAGAGACCAAGGAAGAGATCCGACGCGTATTCGAGGATTCCGGATACATCATTGATCCTCATACTGCAGTTGCGTCAAGCGTATACGAGAAGTACAAAAAAGAGACCGGCGATGAGACGATCACCGTGATCGCATCAACAGCCAGCCCCTATAAGTTTACAAGAACAGTTATGCAGGCTATCGGAAGGGATGATGCATCCAAGTCCGATATCGAACTTACTGACGATCTCAAGATCGCATCAGGCGTTTCCGTACCCGCTGCTATCGAAGAGATCAAAAGTGCTCCCGTCCGCCACACTACTCTTTGCAGCGTAGACGGTATGGAACAGGTGGTAAGGGATTTTCTTGCTTAACGGATATCCTTGACCACTTCACCGGCTATGACCAGACCGGCAACCGACGGAACAAAAGCAACACTGCCCGGAAGCGAACCAGCTTCCGGGTTTTTCTTTGGTTCTTCCTCAGAATAAACCACCTTGAGACTATCTATCCCACGCTTCTTTAGTTCCCGCCTCATTACTCTGGCCAGCGGACATACTTTTGTATCATAGATGTCTGCCACCCGAAAAGCTGTTGGATCCAGCTTGTTACCGGCACCCATGGCGCTTATGACAGGAGTCCCGGCCTCCTTTGCGCAGCGTATTATCTCCAGCTTTGCTGTGACTGTATCCACTGCATCAACTACATAATCATACTTTGAAAAATCAAACTCCTTAGCATTATCCGGCAGAAAAAAAGTGTTATACGCCGTGATCGTTGCATCCGGAGAGATGTCCAAAAGCCTTTCCTTCATAACCTCAACCTTATATCTTCCGATAACTGAGGTTGTTGCTATGATCTGCCTGTTGATATTGGTAATATCAACCGTGTCATGATCCACGATATCAAGGCTTCCCACCCCACTTCTTATCAGGGCCTCACATACATATCCGCCTACGCCTCCTACGCCGAATACAGCTACACGTGATGCCCACAGGCGGTCCATTTTTTCCTGTCCCATAATAAGACAGGTCCTGTCAAATCTGCCTGCCAAATCCTGCACTCCTATTTGATAAACAATAATCCAAAGGTTCCCGGCCCGCAGTTAGCAGTGACTGCTGAAGAGGCCTTTTGGAAGTAAATCTCCTCAAAGGATGCATGCTTTTCTATCTCTGCACGTATATTACGCAGTTCATCTATAGAAAGACCTGCATAGGTTATAAAAAGCCTTCTTTTGTCTATCCCCGCCGTAATACGCAATGTATCACGAATGTATCTTGTAGCCGCAGCGTCCCTGGAACCGAAGTATATCCTGCCAACTCCCATTTTCCCCTTTTTGAGAGCCAGAACAGGCCTGAACAAAAGAGCCTGGGCTATATTGTTGACTGTACCGTTAAGTCTGCCTGCCTGAGCCAGATAATTGGTATCTGACACAATAAATCCTGTATTGATATGACTGCGCAGTGCCTTTATATTCTTTATCATATCATCCGGCTGCATACCCTCAGTCTTCATGCGATGTGCTTCCATTACCAGAAGCCCCATGCCACTGCTAAGGTGCATACTGTCAATTACCGTAACATTTTCAAAGGATCTTGATGCCTCCAGCGCGTTGGCATAACCCCAGCCTACCCGTGATGACATCGCTATATGGATGATCCTGTTAGCCCTCGTGAGGCTCTCCGCAAAGAACAACTCATACTCAGATACAGAAGGCTCTACGGATCTGGCATCATATCTGCCGTCTTCCATGTATGAAAGCAGACCTCTGCTCTCCGCCTCCACACTGTCAAGAAAGTCTCCGTCTGCAGTTTTAACATGATAGGGTATGAGCGCTACATCCGTTGTCCTGATAAAGCTCCTGGGAAGATCACTGACTGTTTCTGTAGTGATCATCACCGGAGCTCGAAGTTTTCTCTTAACAACGTCCACACCCTCAGATATTTCAGCAGCGATACCCTCATCGGACGTAATCTGGACAAGGTGGCTTGGCAGCTTTTTAGAGACCTCTGCCTCCAGTATCTCTCCGCTGACAGGCTTGACAAGATAACCGTCAAATCCCTCTCTTACATAAAGTGCCTGTTCCTCACTTCCCGCATTGGCGGTAAGTACTATGATCCTTGTGTCCTTGCAAAGACCGCCGGTCTGATGCCTGATCTCGTGCATACACCTGATGCCGTCCATACCGGGCATAAGGTGATCCATAAGGATGAGATCATAGCCTACTTCCAGTGTCTTTTCCAGGGCCTCTTCTCCGCTGTCAGCTGTATCAATGGCAATCTCCGTGTCGCGAAGAAGCTTGCTCACAACCAAAAGATTGGCACTGTTATCATCTACCACAAGGATCCGGGCGCCCGGTGCCTTAAAGGAAACCCTGTAATGTCTTCTGACACTGTGGGAATGTCTTGCCTCAAGATTCAGGTCACCTACTCCCTGCTCATCCTCTATTTCCTGCGGAATGGATACAACAAAGGTTGAACCCCGGGTATAGACCGAATTTACAGTGATGGTGCCTCCCATCATATCCACGAATTCCTTGACGATGGAAAGGCCCAGGCCCGTTCCCTCTATGTAGCGGTTTTCACTCTCATCAACACGCTTAAATGCATTAAAAAGATAGGGTATACTCTCCTTTTTGATGCCCATTCCGGTATCAGACACGCTGTATGTCACAAGAACCTGGCGATCACTTTTTTTCTCATATTGAACATTGAGTGTGATGGATCCCTCGGAAGTATACTTAACAGCATTGGTAAGAAGGTTTATAAGGATCTGCTTTATCCTCACCTCGTCACCATACAACTGAGCCGGAAGCATTGGATCGATATTGATATGAAAATCCAGTTTTTTCTCCCTGGTACGTATCCATATCATACCCACGATCTCGGAAAACATATCTCCTGTGGCATAGGGTACCGGCGTAAGCTCCATCTTTCCCGACTCCAACTTGGACTTATCAAGGATGTCATTGATAAGATGAAGGAGCATCTTGCTGGCTGACTGGATATTCCTTGAGTTTTCTGCTACTTCATCGGAAATATCCTCTCGCATCGTCATCTCGTTAAGACCGATTATCGTATTGATAGGCGTCCTGATCTCATGACTCATACTGGAGAAAAACTGATTCTGTGACTTGGAAAGAGCCTCAACCTCCCTTGCCCTATCATCCGCACGGTTCATGATAAATGATGTCATCCTGTACTGAGCATGGAACGTAAGGATCGACGCCACCGCATAGGTGATAAATGCAGGAAAAAAATACCCCAACACCAGCAACACAACGGTAGCTATGGCGAAGACCCCCGCAAGTACGAACATTGTAACGACCCGCCTTCTTTCTGAAGGATCTATACTTTCATCTTTTAAAAAATTTATAATCCTGCTAATCATCAGTCTCCCCCTCAGGACTAAACTCTAGTATTTCATCAGACTCCCCCTCAGGACCAAACTCAAGAATATCAGCGTCCTCCTCTTCATCTTTACCATCTGAAAGCAGGGTCCGTATTGCATCACAGATACGTCCGTAATCGGACTCAAATCCTTCATGATCTTTTTTGATCATGGTTCCATCTCCGGCCTTTCCCGCAGCCTCCAAAGCCTTGGCCCAATCTGAAAGTTCCATGGCTCCGATCATCCTTGCAGTACTCTTTACCGCATGAACGTAAATTGCATAATCCGCCCAGTTCTCGCCTTCAAACGCCTGCCTTCTTGCCTCCGATCTGGCATCATGGCTTTTGGCAAATTCTATAAGCATGGAATCATAGAAATCGGCATCATCCCTGCAGTACCTGAGTCCTGTTTTTATATCTATGCCTGCTTTTATAAGTGCATCATACTTTTCATCATCAGCCGGTCTGTTGTCAGTCTCAACTTGATCTGTAGCTGCCTTCTTTTCTCCGTAGACAACCGCTGACTTCGGAAGAACATGCTTCAGGACTCTCTCAAACTCACTAATCTCAATGGGCTTGGGAATGAATCCGTCAAAGCCCTCTCTCAGGAACATTTCCTTGGCCGCACTTACTGCATTGGCCGTAAGTGCTACTATAGCCGGCTCATTTCCGCTTTCCTTTTTGACGGAGCGAAGTCTCTTCATTGCCTCGATACCATCCATTCCGGGCATCATATGGTCCATGAAGATGATGTCGTAATCATTGTTTTCAAACATACGGATGCACTCCTCTCCGGATTCAGCACCGGAGACCACCATACCGTATCCCTCAAGGATATCCTTGGCTACAAAGATATTCATGGGCTCATCATCCACAACAAGAGCACGGATCCCGGGGCAAGACATGGTGCCATTTTGTACCGTTTCCTCGTTGTGCTCTTTAACCTTGAATCCAACAACCGCGAAGGGTGACAGTGGCTTTTTCAAAAGATGTAACGGACTGTCTTTCGGAAGTTTGAAACTGTTGTGTGCAAAAAGGATGACATTGGTTTCCGCCGCATAGGATACCATCCGGTCATAGAAATCCCTATACTCCGATTCTCCGATAATAAGATGTGATATCTTGTATATACTGCTCAGTTTTTCAAGCTGCTCCATACTGTCCACCCAGTGGAAGGGAATATGAAGACTTTCGGAAAGATGGCGTACCAAAAAGCCGTAGTTTTCCCTGACAACCGGATGGGGGATCTTCATAAACCTGATAAAGCCCACAATACACAGAGTGTCTGAATTCGGAATCGTAACACAAGGTTCCGGATCCGCAATGCGCTGTGGCAGACTTACCAATACTCTGGTTCCTTCTCCCGCGTATGATTCTATGGACAGAAAACCTCCCATTGCTTTAACAAATCCCTGAACAATAGAAAGTCCCAGGCCCAGTCCTCCTGCCTTTCTGGTACGTCCGGAATCACTCTGATAGAAACGCTCAAATACCCTATCGATCTCATCCTCGGACATTCCGATACCTGTATCAGAAACCTCAATCTGAAGGTTGACGCCATATTGTCTGTTTTCGGACTTGATCCTGACGTACACTCCGCCTTCGGAAGTAAACTTGATACTGTTGGTGACCAAATGACATATTATCTTTTTTATCTTGACTGTATCACCGATAAGCGCTGACGGAACCTGAGTATCAACGTCAAAGATCACCTCAAGATCGTCAGTTATTATAGGATTAAGCTGGGTTATTACATCATTGATCACCGAGGACATCATATATGTCTCATTATTTACTGCGAGCTTGCCCATATCGATCTCTGTATGATCAAGGATATCGCTGATCTGGGAAGAAACTCTGTGTCCCGCATCAAGGATCCTTTCAAGGTTTTCCTTTTGACGCTGATTCTCAGCCTCTTTGATCATGACTGATGACAGACCTACAACTGCATTCATGGGCGTCCTGATCTCGTGGGAAATATTGACCATGAAATCGTCCATTCTCATGGATGCATCTTTGAGCTCCGCTATCTCCTCATCGGTATGATGAAGTGTGGCATGCCACTTTTTAATGATATTACGGCAGATCCACCAGCACATTCCCACAATAAAAAAGTGCAGCATGGAGCGGCTTACAAGAAGATCTGTCCACTTTGTACCATTATGGTACATAGCGATAAGATCATATATGTAAGCCATATAATATGTTACAAGGCACAGTGTAATAAGCCCCCTTTCATCCGTTGCGGAATAAAGGAGCATGACTGCAACTATAACAACTGCTATATCATAGGTACTGGTAAGATGAATACCGTAAAAGAAAAATGTGACCATCATGAAGATGGCGTAGACCCAAACTCTGACCCTTTCAGTAAAAGCCTGCCTGAGATGAATTACCCAGGCAGTGATATTACTAACGAAAATAAGGGGCAAAGCCCACATTTCCCATCCCATGAGAAGTGATTCCGAAATGAGAATAACCGAAAAGATGGTATAACTGATAAGCACCATAAGGTGCGCTGTTTCAAAAAGCTTATTTTTTTCTATGAGCTTGTCCATTATGATCCCTCATCTAGCATAGGGAAACGCTGATCAAAGCGTTTCCTTAGACATGGCAAGTATCCCGCCACCATCCTCCTGGAGATCGTAATTGATATCATCATCGATCATCTGGAGCATTATGTCCGCAAATTCCGGATCAAACTGACTTCCCCTGCCCTTTTCTATTTCCCCTCTTACTACATCCTGATCCATGGCCCTTCTGTAACTACGGTGACTGGTCATGGCGTCATATGCATCTGCAACTGCGATTATCCTGGCCTCCTCCGGAATATCCGCCCCCTTAAGGCCGTCGGGATAACCGCTGCCGTCATATCTTTCGTGGTGCCATCTGGCTCCCGTAACAAGTTCAGGCATCTCCTTGATATTCTTAAGGATCCTGGCGCCCATTACAGGATGATTTTTAATTATCTCAAACTCATCTTCATCAAGCCTGCCCGGCTTGTTGATGACCGCGTCCGGAACTCCGATCTTACCAACATCATGCAAAAGTCCCATCATATAGATATCATTTTGCTTTTTGTGAGTATATCCGTAACGCCTTGCGATCTCTTTAGAATAATCTGCCACCCGGCCGGAGTGACCGTTGGTATAGGTATCCTTGGCATCAATGGCATCTGCCAGAGTCTGTACCACATGAAGGGATAAGCGTTCATTTTCAATGGTCTTGCGCTCAACCTCCTTTTCAAGGTCCATCTGCAACCTGAAAAGTTCTATGGTATGTCTTACTCTGAGTGCCAGTACCTCGGGAACAAAAGGCTTTTTGATAAAGTCCATAGCCCCCAGCCGAAGTCCTGTAGTCTCCGACTCCTCGTTCTCATCTGCGGTAAGGAAAATGACCGGCGTCTCGACTATCTGCTTGTCATCTCCCATCTGCTGCATGCGTTCCTGAGCACGAAGCTTTTTCAAGGTTTCAAAGCCGTCCATCTCCGGCATCATAATATCAAGGAGGATAAGATCAGGCTTGTTATCCTGCATAAATGTGAGAAGCGAACTTCCGGACTTTAGCGCCGAAACACGCATATTATTTTTCGCAAGGATGTGACCGGCCATCTTTAGGTTGGTAACATCATCATCTACAACTACTATCCAATAAGCCATAACTCCTCCTAAAACCACTGTATAGCTTCTATGAGCTCTCCTCTTTTTGCACCGGGTGCGAGTCTGACCACCATCTTTCCGGTCTTACCAAGCACTATAGGCACAATGATATGCTTATCCGGTCCGTATTTTTCCCTGAGCATGATGAATGCATTTCCAAGCATGGCTGAAAGAGCCATCTTGTCACACACATAGGCACACTCGATAACCAGATTGTTTTTCTGCTCTGAAAAAAGAAGTGCTCCCACAGGCTTACCGTCTTTTAAGCATATCAAACTTTCATCCTGAAGATAATCATCCCAGATAGGATACATTCCTACCGGAACCGGTCTTGCATCATCCTGGATCATGTAGTCAATGGTGTCCAGCACCCGTCCCTGCGCCTCGGTTAACGAAACACAAGACATGCTCTTTGCAGCCTTTTCTAGGAATGCCCCCTCAGCGACCTGTCCTAATGTCAGATCGTACACGTTGTTGAAGGTCTGTCTGTTTTCAAATCCGGTTTTCTTAAGGACTCTGCGGAGCCGCTCAATGTCTTTTATCTCATCAAGATGCATCTCCCAGAAGATTCCCTTTTGCTCTCCTCTGCGTTCTTTTTCAACGCGGATCAAATAACGCAAAAGATCCGACTTATGATCCTCATCCATATCATCATCAAAGAAATGGAACCAGACTATCTCGATCCATCCGGCAAAAGCATAGGAAATATAAAGGGCTTCATCTGAACCTGCATTAGCCAGAACGCCGACATAGAATTTTCCGGCATCGATCTGGACCCTATAAGTATCCGAGATCAGATCCCCATATTGACCAATTTCTCCCTTTTCAACTTTTCTGTTAGAGAAAGCTGCAAATACGCTATCGTCAGGTTCGCTCTTTTTCTCATCAACGGGAGTCTGAGTCAGATTGATAAAGCGCTCTCTCTTGGCATAAAACTCCTCTTCTGCCTTGCGCCTTTTTTCTTTATCTTTGTATACCTTGCCTTCTTCATCTACGCCGCAGGCACTGAAAAATGAGGCTATGATCTCACGGAGAAGGTTGCTTTCTTCATCATCCCTGTCCTTCATGCCGTCTGAAACCAACATCATGCGGGCAATAGCCTTGGCCATGCCGTTGAGACCGGAAGACAAAGGCGGTGCGTCAATGAATTCGGTGCCTGTAAGCTTCGGTGGCTCCTTACCCTGATTTTTACGGTAAATGCTTTTTACTTCTTCTGCCATATCTGGGCCAAAGTATCCGTCTTCTGTGGTGTACTTTGCAGATGCCGAAAGCATATAGCGTCTCTTTTTTCCCCAGAATATATCGTTGATCTCTCTGGATGTAAGTTGGTCTTCACTCATGTCATTCACCCTAGTTTGTAGTAAACAATGCCCAAATTAGGATGATTATAACATATTTGTTTCCAGGATGCTAATATTCCTTTCGCGTTTCCTTTGGAGCGATGGCAAGCAGTGGCGACAACGACACTTTTGCATTTCCGCGTATTGAGAAAAGCAACGACTCGGAAACGCGAAGCGTTTTTCGATGGAGCGATATCAAGCAGTGGCGACAACGACACTTTTGCATTTCCGCGTATTGAGAGAGGCAACGACTCGGAAACGCGAAGCGTTTCCTTTGGAGCGATGGCAAGCAGAGGCGACAACGGGATTCAAAGATTTCTTCGAAATCTTTTTCAAGTCCGTTGTCGCACAATAAAACCCACCGGAATCGATCTTGTAAGCAAGCTTACAGAACCGATTTCGGTGGGTTTTACTCTGCTTGTTATCGCTCCAGCTGCTGACCGGAATCGAACCGGTGACCTCCTCACTACCAATGAGGTGCGCTACCGACTGTGCCACAGCAGCATTGCCTTTCAAACGGCAAGGAATACTATACTATATCGATTTCAAGGTGTCAAGTTGTTTTTTACTTTTATGAAGGAGTATATGAAACCCTTCGCACCAGCTATGGGTTCGGTGCTTTGTTTGCGAATCAGAACGGAATATAGTAAAATCTTCGTCAATAAAAAGAAAAAGCATTGTGATGGTGTATTTATATGGAAAGAAAATGCATTAACGGTAATATTTTAAAGATCATAGCAGTGATAAGCATGACCATAGATCATATGGGGCTTATGCTCTTTAACGATAACCTGGTAATGCGCTGTATCGGAAGACTGGCATTCCCGATCTTCGGTTTCATGATCGCAGAAGGGTGTTTCTATACAAAGAACAAACTCCGCTATTTTCTGAGGGTCTTCATACTCGGTATGCTGTTCCAGGTAGCTTATTATATTGCGGACAGCAGCCTATACCTCGGAATACTGATCACCTTTTCTCTTTCCATCGCAACGATCTTTGCATACAAAAGCGCCTTTGAAAAAGAACACATTGAAGTAAAATACGTGTTGCTGTTTCTGCTGGCGCTATGTGTGGACGTTGCCCTATGTGTTGTTTTCCCGATAATGTTTAAGAACTCCGGCTTTTGTGTAGATTATGGTATATTCGGTGTTTTATTCCCGGTGCTGGCATATATCGGGCGGGGTAAAAAACACGGGATCATTCTCATGGCTGCCGGACTTGCCATGATAAGTCTGACACACGTGTGGTATCAGTGGTTTAGCCTGGCAGCCCTGATCCTCATAGCTTTTTACTCCGGAGAACGCGGCAGAAAAGGCGGAAAATACTTTTTTTACATATATTATCCTGCCCATCTGGCCGCGATATGGCTCATCAGTTATCTGATGGTTAATTACAGCAGATGAGACCTCAGCTCGTCAGCACTCTGTGCACACAAGTAAGCAGGCGCGATATCAAGCATAGTACGAGCCCCCTTCTGGCCATCCTGGTTCATCCGATGAGCAGCTCTGGCACATGCAGCAAGAACAGCTCCGGTAAACTCGGGATTGGAGTCCAGTTTCAGACTATACTCAATAACATGATTGGTTCCCTCAGAAGTGCTGCCTGAATAGATCACGCTACCGCCGTGGGGAAGGCCCTTGTGATCGCGGTCAAGTTCCTCCTGGCTGATAAAGTGAACAGTGGTGTCATAGTCAGCGAAGTAGTTGGGCATTGTCTCGATCTCATGACGGATCTTTTCAGTATCTGCACCCTCGCGTGCAACCACAAAGCACTCTCTGGTGTGCTTCTGTCTGGTAGTAAGCTCCGGACGGCTTCCGCTGCGTACAGCCTCTACAGCTGACTCTACAGGGATCGTGTACTGACGTGCATCAGCAACTCCGTCTATACGTCTGATAGCATCTGAGTGCCCCTGTGAAACTCCACGTCCCCAGAATGTATAATCTGCTCCATCCGGCAGGATCGCATGAGAATAGCATCTTGCAATAGAGAACATACCGGGATCCCAGCCTGCTGAGATGATACCGATCTTGCCGCCTGCCTGAGAAGCATGATCTACCTTATCAAAATGAACGGGGATCTTGGCATGAGTGTCAAAGCTGTCTACCACATTATACTTCTGTGCGTACATGGGTGTCATAACAGGAAGATCTGTAGCGCTTCCTCCGCAGATGATAAGCACATCTATCTCACCTGTCATATGATCAAGGTCCTCGGTAGGAAGTACCTCTGCTGTAGGCGTGGCGATGGATACTGATGCAGGATTACGTCTTGTAAATACCGCTACAAGCTCCTGATCCGGATTGGCTGCCACAGCCTTTTCCACGCCTCTTCCGAGATTGCCGTATCCGAGAATTCCTATTCTGGTCATCTTATACCTCCTTAAGTTCGTCCCACTCAGGGAAACAGTCAAATGTTGCAAAATAATCACTGAGCTTTTCAGCCCGTCTTATCATATCAAAACTACCATCGGGATGGAGAAGGACCTCCGCGCTCTTAAGGCGTCCGTTGTAGTTATATCCCATAGCATAACCGTGTGCTCCCGTGTCGTGGATAAAAAGAAGATCACCACGATCAATAGCGGGAAGCTGTCTGTCTATAGCAAACTTGTCATTGTTCTCACAGAGAGAACCGGTGACATCATAGGTATGATCACAGGGTGCATCCTCCTTGCCGAGAACGGTGATGTGATGGTACGCACCATACATGGCAGGTCTCATAAGATCTACTGCACAAGCATCAACACCAATGTACTCCTTGTGAATATGCTTTTCATGGATGGCTGTGGTAACAAGTCCGCCGTAAGGTCCGGTCATAAACCTTCCCATCTCAGTGTAGATCGCCATATCACCCAAGCCTGCCGGAACCAGGATCTCATCAAAAACTTTATGAACCTTGTCGCCGATAATGGCTATGTCATTGGGTGTATCCTCCGGTCTGTAGGGAATGCCCACGCCTCCGGAAAGATTGATAAAGGAAAGCTCAACTCCGACTTCGGACTTGATATCAACAGCAAGCTCAAAAAGTGTTTTTGCAAGAGCTGCATAATAATCATTGGAAGTGGTATTACTTACAAGAAAAGCATGGAGTCCCAGTCGTTTAACACCCTTATCTCGAAGTCTTCCGTAGGCTTCGAAAAGCTGCTCCCTTGTCATACCGTACTTAGCGTCCCCGGGATTGTCCATGATCCCATTGGAAACCTCATATACTCCGCCGGGATTAAAGCGGCAGCTCATAACCTCAGGGAAGGTCCCCAGGACCCGCTCTACATCATCGATATTAGTGATATCGTCAAGATTGATGATACCTCCCAATTCGTTGCAAACGGAAAACTCCTCATCCGGAGTGTCATTGGACGAAAACATGATCCCGTCACCCTTGTATCCGCAAACCTTTGCAAGTTTAAGTTCTGCCATGGATGAGCAATCAAGTCCGAAACCATACTCCGAAAAGATCTTTAAGATGAATGGATTGGGATTAGCCTTAACAGCGAAATACTCTTTGAATCCGCTGTTCCAGGAAAATGCATTCCTGACCGCCTGTGCGTTGGCCCTAAGTCCCGCCTCATCATAAACATGAAAAGGTGTGGGGATCGATGCCTTGATCTCTGTTGCTTTTGCCTTACTTAGAAATGCCTTCTTACTCATAGTGATCCTTTACTGTGTTGTGATTTTGTCGGGGTATACTTTATTTATATATGCGACGAATTCCTGCGCCTGATAAATGGGAGGAACTCCGCCGTATTTTGAAACAGTACCTATTCCGTTGGAATATGCCGCCATGGCCAGATCCAGATTACCATTATAATGATCCATCAGATAAGAAACAAGTTTTGCGCCCCCCATGATATTGTCCTCAGCATCATAGGGATCGGTAACTCCCTGGTCCGAAGCCGTACCGGGCATAAGCTGCATGATACCCATGGCCCCGCTGGAGCTGGTAGCCGACGCATCAAAACCTGACTCGTGATAAGCTATTGCAATAAGAAGCTTTTCATCCACACTGTACTTTTCGGCAGCACGATGAAAAATATCAGCCAACTCATTCGGTGCCTGTATCGTAATACCGTCATATTTGGATGTGTCCACTTTTGATGATACTGATGACGCGGAAGAACCACCGGATGTATCGGGTGTACCGGACGAATGGGTCACAGATGGCGCCGGAGTGCGTGATGAGTCTTTATCCAGTTTATGGCCCAGGACCTTTTGAAAATCCGAAATAGAACTAAGATTGTCGGTTGAAGATTTACGCGTGGCAGACGCATGCGAGAAAGATTGGATCTCATCGGATCTTTGCATCATACCAAGCTGCGTGATCCCCTCGTCGGTTTTAATTGATATCCTCATATAAAAACCTTTTCTTATTTGAATGAAAATAGTGTATTTTAATGTTAAAATATGTTATCTTAATGTAATATGAATTACGGCCACTGTATTATACACCTATGAGAAGTTACCTTACAAGGGATAATTACCATGAAAAAAGTCTATTTTAAATTCAGGATCCTCGGCATAGCTGCACTGATAATCATTCTCGGATTTCTGTTTAACTTTTTTTATACCACTCAGGTACTGTCTAACAAGCAATATACCACCGTCTGGAATTGGGATGATGATCACGATGCTCCCGTTTTTCTTACTATGTCCCTCTCCAAAAAGTGGGCAGAGCAAAATCTCTATACAGGCGGTCAATATGATTTTTCCATCTATAATCGTACGAAATCGGACATAACCGATTGGACAATTGATATGGAACTTCCCGATGATATCCATACCATCAGGGATGGTAATATCTGGAATGTTACATACAAGCAGGCTGCCGGACGACTTCATTTGGAGTCTGATGAGTACACTTCCGTCATCCAGCATGATTCCTTTAAGACCTTCGGTATGATCCTTATTGGGGACGGTGAGTTCAAGCCTCTGCCTGCTACCATCAGTTACAAGCTTAAGGCCAGCGTTTTCACCCAGCCCCTTTTCACTGTACTTACATTTCTTGCTTTTATTTGGTGTATGTACCTGGTGGTCTGCATCAGCGAATACGTCATTAAACGAAAAGCTGCAGACAAGGAACGCAAGGACAAAGAGATCATCCTCCAGTCCATGAGTACCTTCATCAACTTTATCGATGCCAAGGATCCCTATACCAAGGGGCATTCACAGCGAGTAGCAACCATAGCCGCTGAACTTGCCAGACGTATGGGTATGACGGAGACCGAGGCCGAACACCTTTACTATGCAGGAATGCTCCATGATGCCGGCAAGATCGGAGTACCGGACGGTATCCTTAAAAAGGTCGGCATCCTTACTGCAGATGAGTACAGGATCATACAGCAGCACTCTTCCATCGGTGGACTCATGCTTTCCAACTTCACATCCATTGAGGGTATCAGGGAGGCTGCTCTTTATCATCACGAGAGATATGATGGCAAGGGCTATCCCGAGGGACGCAGCGGCAAGGACATCCCTCTTTTTGGACGCATCATCTGCGTTGCGGATACTTATGATGCCATGGCCAGAGACCGGTGCTACCGCAAGCATCTCTCAAAAGAAAAGATCCTGTCAGAGTTCATGGAGAACTCCGGCACCCAGTTTGATCCTTCCATCGCCACCTTTATGATAGAGATGGTCAAGGACGGAACAGCAGAATCCATAACAGACGGTATGTAAACCACCAGGAGGGTCCAAATGGATGATCCCAGCAAAAAAAGAGATCACGTTATAATACGCACGAGTTTTGTCGGAATCATAGCTAATATCTTTCTTGCAAGCTTTAAGGCAATCATCGGTATCCTCTCTCACTCCATTGCAGTGATCCTGGATGCAGTTAACAACTTAAGCGATGTATTGTCATCCCTTATCACGATAATAGGAACTCGTCTGGCAAGCAAAAAGCCGGACAAGGAACATCCTCTGGGGCACGGCCGGGCTGAGTATATCAGTGCTATGATAGTGTCCGCTATCGTACTTTATGCCGGACTTGTTTCCCTGTATGAATCTGTCAAAAAGATCATAGATCCCGTACTTCCCGATTACAGCATAGGCGGCCTCATCTTCATTGCTGCCGCAGTTATAGTCAAGATTTTTGTGGGACTGTATTTTAAAAAAGTAGGCTCCGGTGTCAAGAGCGCTTCTCTGGTCGCATCCGGAAAGGACGCTCTTTTTGACGCCATACTTTCTACTTCGGTTTTTATTTCAGCCATCGTCTATATAACAACAGGCGTCAGCCTTGAGGCATATGTGGGAGTTATCATCTCCCTGTTTATCATCCGCGCCGGTATCGAGATGCTTCAGGAGATGATCGGCGAGATCCTTGGCAGGCGCGCAGACAGAGAACTGGTTTCCGCCATCAAAGAGACTGTCTGCACGGAACCTGAGGTCAGCGGAGCCTATGATCTTATGCTTCACAGCTATGGTCCGGACCGATTTGTTGGGTCCGTTCATATTGAGATCCCGGATACCCTTACCGCCAACGAGATCGACGCCTTGGAGCGAAGGATCGCCGATTCTGTAATGATAAAACACGGTGTGCTCCTTACCGGTATCGGGATATACTCCGTCAATACATCCGACGACAAGATCAAAAGTTTGAGATCCGACATCAACAGGACAGTCATGAGTCATGACGGAGTCTTGCAGATGCATGGTTTCTACTTAGATCCCAGCGACAACACCATTCAGATGGATGTTATTCTGGACTTTGCACTTGACGACAGAGAGGCTGTATTTGCCCAGATCGTTGATGATCTGGAGCGTACATATCCGGACTATCGGTTCCGGGTTGCTATGGACATTGATATCTGACATGATCAGACCGGGTCCGGGATCGGACCCGGTTTTCATTGGAGAAACATAAATGAACGACAGAAAAAAAATAATCAGAAGGCAGCGATATCGCAGATACTCCGGACCGGATCTAAAAGTCGTGATCCCGGCCATATGTATGATCATAATAGTATCTGCTTTTGTCGTAACCATGATCATATTAAATATAGGAAACAAGAAGGATACAGCAGCCCTGCAGGAGGATCCGGCGGCAGCTGCACCTGCCGGCTTCACCACTCCCGCCGAGATCAGTGAGGAACTCCCCGAAGAGGAAGAAGAGGAAGTGCTTCGGATACCCGAGGAAAACATATACTCATTTCTCCAGGGACCCAAAGCCTGGAAAAAGAGAAAAACCTGGTCCGGAAGTTGGGGCAAGGAATACATGGATATCGGCCTTAAGTTCGGAAGTTTCGGATGTGGCCACTGCTGTATTACCAATATATACGATACCCTTTCTCCCTATGAGATTTCTCCCATAGACACCTACAATTTCACTCGTAAAAATACCGTATACTACCCCACAAAAAAAAGCGGAGCCATCGGTTGGGAGGCTATGAGTGATTCCCTTGATCAGATGGGGATAGACTGTACACTTAAAAGAAAGCCCAAGGACTATTCTACTTTTCAGTACAGGATGAACGAATCGGTATGCGCGGTCATTTTGCTGTTGTGCGAGGACCCGGATGCTTTCTGGGGCGAGATCTCCGGCCACTATGTAGTTATTTGGAACTATGATCCCGAAACCGATACCGTTTTTCTTACCAATCCGGGCGACTACAAGCTTAACCGAAAGACCATCCCTCTTAGGGATTGCTATGATTACCTTAAAGGTGTGAGTCCTTTCCAGATCCTTTACATCCATGGGTATGATGAAAACTTTGATACCTGGAAGCCTGAAAAAGGCATCTCCGAAAAGTGGATATCACCCTAATAATACTCAGAACTATTAACCTTTAGATTCCCGTTACCCCCGGAATCTAAAGGTTTTTTAGTTTTCAAAATAAAAAAATCGCAAAAAATCCACTTTACCTATTGACATAGTATGTAAATAGGTGTAATATGCATACAACAAAAACAGAAACGGAGGTATGCAAGATGTTGACCACTACTAACTACAAAGCAAACAGCATGATGTGTTGTCGAATGTTTTACTCCCGGGCATTTAATATGGCTGGTGTGTACTCGTGCATTCATTTACGACACACCGACATGTGTTAGCAGCTTGCATAACATACAAAGCCATTTGCCCGGGAGCTCAACGCCCCGGTTTTTTTGTACCTTTTTACACTGAATAAACACACATTACGGAGGAAAATACTATGTCAAGAGAAAACAGTTTCAGCGCAAAAGCTATAAGAGCAGGTTACGATTCAAAGGATCACTTCAATTCAGTCAATCCACCCATTTATCAGACAGCTTCCTTTGATCTTCATGATATTGACAGAACAAGACGTCTTTGGACCGGCGCCGAAGCAGGCGGAATCTATTCAAGAGTAGGAAACCCTACCGGCGGCATCCTTGAGGCACGTATAGCCGAGCTTGAGGGCGGCAAGGCTGCAGTTGCACTTTCTTCTGGAATGGCAGCTATGACCTATACTCTCCTGCTTCTTGGCCAGGGCGGCGGCAATATCGTATCAGGATCTTCCCTTTATGGAGCAGCAATGCTGAACCTTCTGGATTTCTTACCTAAGTACGGGATCACTACAAAGTTTGTTGAAGACAGGAACAACCCAGCTGCTTATGAAGAGCTCATTGATGAAAACACAAAGGCCATATACCTTGAGTCCATCAGCAATCCCAATATCGAGCTTTACGATATCGACGCTATATCCGAGGTCGCTCACAAGCACGGCGTTCCCGTAGTTGTTGACAATACAGTTGCTACTCCTTATCTTTACAGACCTTTTGAGCATGGTGCAGATATCGTTATCTATTCTGCAACCAAAGAGATCAATGGCCATGGCAACGTTATAGCGGGACTTGTAGTTGAAAAAGGCTACTTCCCCTTTGATGAGAAGAAGTTCCCTCAGTTCTATTACAAGAACTGGAAGATGAGAGATCTTAATGACAACAAGAGAAGTCCCGTTGAGTTTATTCCCGGTGCACCTGTCATTGCTTCACTGAAGCTTTTCTTTACAGAGTTTTTCGGCGGCGCCCTTGGTTCCTTCGAGTCCTATCTCGTACTTCAGGGATTATCAACTCTTACTGTAAGACTTGATAAGAAGATCCAAACTACCAAAAAGATCGTAGAGTATCTCGAAAGCCGTGATGAGGTTGAGTTTGTAAGACATCCTTATGCAAAGGGCAACAAGTTCAAGGAATTGGCAGACAGAGACTTCCCTCTCGGTGCAGGCGCACTTCTCTCCTTTGGCTTCAAGGGTACAAGAGAGCAGGAAGGTGAGTTTATCAAGGCACTTAACAACTTCTCATATCATGTAAATATCGGTGACGTGAGATCCCTTATCACAAATCCGCCGGAGAATACTCATACAGAGCTTGAGCCTGAGATCCACAAGCTGGCGGATATTCCCAAGAATCTCATTAGGCTCTCCATCGGACTTGAAGACGCTGAAGATCTTATCGCCGATCTCGATCAGGCCTTTGAAAAGGCTTTCAAATAAGGAGGAAAACAATGGCATATATTTCGCAGCTTAAGTACGAAGATGCACCTGAGAAAACCAAAAAGGTCATCGACGATTGGGTAAAGGAGCATGGTCCCCTTACCAATATGAAGGAAACCCTCATCCACTCTCTTCCCACCTTCCATGCTCTCATGGAGTGGTTCCCACTTGAGGCGGAGATAGAAGCTTTCCTGGGAGAAAGGGCAGTAAACTTTTTCTGCTACGCCATCTCTACCACCAACGACTGTCTGCTCTGCAGTATCTTTTTCAAAAAGATACTGGATGACGAGGGCATTGATTTTAAAACCTTTACTTTTACAGAGGAGGAACAGATCCTTATCGACTACGGACAGGCAATTGTAAAGGATGCGAACAACATCCCCTCTTCAATCTTTGACAGGTTGAAAAGCAAATGGTCAGAGGAACAGATCGTTGCAATAACAGGCTTTGCCACCATCATGATAGCAACTAACATCATTAACAAGACACTTCAGATAGAGCTTGACGAAGAGCTCATACCATATACAAAACGAAGTTAGAAAGGACACCGGTATGGCACTTGAATTTGAAAATAAAACCATCTTTATAACAGGCGCCGCCAAGGGCCAGGGACGCGCCGTGGCTCTGGATTTTGCAAAGGAAGGGGCCCATATCATAGCTTTTGATCTGGGTGAAAAGATCGAGTATCCCGCATATAACAGATCTTCCAATGAGGATCTGGAAAAACTCAAAAGCGACGTAGAGGCACTTGGCGCCAAAATCCTCATCTATGCCGGAGACGTGAGAAAGGCTGATGATGTTAAAGAAGCCGTTGACCGCGGAATTAAGGAATTCGGTGGGATCGACATCCTCTTTTCCAACGCAGGAATCGCTGCCTACGGTTATTCCTGGGAACTTACAGAGGAACAGTGGGACGCCCTTATCGAGGTCAACTTAAAGGGCGGCTTCCTCACTTCCAAGTATATTATCCCTCACATGATCGAGAAAAAA
>JAEEGL010108660.1_pt1 | contig 24841 bp, 20 predicted proteins | sample 9134231 | NCBI WGS metagenome assembly JAEEGL01 (sample SAMN16246548, study PRJNA631951) | gut metagenome | biome: gut microbiome; feature: rumen; material: fiber-attached | host: Bos | place: Iran: Karaj | collected 2018-10
AACAAAATGAAAGCAAATGCTCGTTAGCAAATAGCATTATGACAAGGCCATAATTTATATGTGCGAATAAAAAAATTATCTATGTCACGTAGGAAATTGTTTTTGTACGCGTACAAAAATTTTTTTCTACGCGTACAAAAAAATTGCCCTTTTTGGGCGACTTCATATTGATAACGACACGAAAGAACGTAAAGAAAGTAAATTACAACAAAAAGTAGCATTATGTCACTACGAAGTAAACACGAAAGTGTCATCGTGTCAAAATACACGAACAGAAGGAAAAGCGAAGGATTCCCGAACAAACCCCGATGTATTCCCGATGTATCATTATGTAACTACTAACCTAAATCCCAACAACCTTTCAACTGTAGCTTGTGGAAGTTGAATGACACATAATGGTCTGAATAGCTTGGCACATCTTGACACTCCAAGTTTATCAAAGGGGAAAATAGGAATTGCTATTCAACAAATCATCTGTTAGTGCCACTAAAGAGACATGAAACAAGACAATCTTAAAAACAGTTATATTTTGCATGTTCAACCAAAAAGATGTCTGTCTATTCACCATCATTGTATTTCTCGTACATTTTTTTGACAATCTGTCGTATCTCGTTTCTTAGTGATTTCGGTTCCAGAATCTCAATGTCATCAAGGTGTGACATGATTTCTTGAATGAAGTCGTATGTGGGCTTGAGCTTGTACTCAAAGATTGAATATGTCGGTGTGTGTTCTATTACTCTTTGAGAATGGTGTAATTTCAAGGTCTCCAGATAGCGAACTTGACTGCTGTTTACTTTCAGGCGAACACGTTCGCTATGTACTCCATCTTCGATGATTATACCGAATGATTCGTTGTAGTAATAGTTTACATCGAAGTCGGATGGATAGATGAATGTCTTTGCTTCTATTATAAGTTGTTCTATGCGGTCAAGGGAGAAGATACGAATCTTGTCGTCGTCGAGGTGCTGGCCGATGACGTACCACCTTTGTCGAAACAGCTTTAATGCAAGAGGCTTTAGCGTGTGTTGGGTAGAGTGGTTTCTGTTGAAACTGTGATATTCAAAAGTTATGACTTTGTTTTCGCGAAGAGCAAGAACTACGTCAGTCAGAAAATCTCCATCCGATTGTATGTTCTCCAACGCAATCTTGTTTTGTATGTGCTCAGATTCACGTATTATGGAACAAGTCTCCAAGCTTTTGATGAGCCAGTCGCGTATATTTCTTTCGTAACCATGAGGTTCATCTTTTATATAATACGTATTATTGCTTTTGTTGCACTCAATAATAATGCCGAAACATTCTTCCATTTTATGCCGATGGTCGTTGAATGTCCTACGTGCAATCTCCTTACCGTCATCATTATGACGGCATGTCTTCCATCGCTCGTTGATTTCTTTAAGAGTGATTCCGTTTGCCCTCTTTATTGTATTGTACAGCCAAATGTAGCGTTGCAAAGTATTTTCCATATTCATTTTTTTTGCAAAAATATGAATTTATTCGAGACTGTGCAACATTCTTGCCGCATCCCCCCCTACTTTTGCGTCATAAAATAAATAAACGAAGAAAATATGAAGACAAAAGTAATGTGTGATGCGGCTTCTTTTCAGAAGGAAGTAGAGAAATGGATGATGCACCCAGAGATGTATACTGAGGGTGTGAATGGCTATCAATTTACTACGGAAGTGCGATATGTAAAGCCTGATGGTACTTTCGGCTATGGCTTGGCATGTGACCTGTTCTTTTATCGTAACCATCTCTTTTATTGGACATGTGAGGATTGTGAGACAGAAGAATACCTTACCATTGACCAGTTCGACTTTACAGGAGATATGGAAATGATTCGTGTCTTTGCAGATGTGAAGATATTCCCAGTTCTCTTTGCTGGTTTCTATACTGGCTATAAAGATGACCGAGGTCGTAAGATATATACAGGTGACGTGGTCAAGACTACTTTCCTCAGTGAGAACTCTATACCTTCCAATGGTGGAATGCATAGGGCAAAAAGTGATGAATACGATAAAGGAACTACGGCTATTATTGGTGTCAATAGTCTTGGAGACAAAACGGACGACTACTATTATATCCTTGACAACTGCTCAATACAGATGCGATATACAAAGAAGGCCATTGTTATTGGCAATGTGTTCTTCAACATAAATCCAGATGTACCAGAGAATATTGATATAATGGAACGATGCATGATGCTTGCACAGCCTTACAAGATTAATCTGCGTAACTTGCATATCAAGATGGCTCATGCTCCGTTCTTTGATCCACGTTCTTGGCGTGACTATGCATACCATTTCATTTTGGACGAACCTGCATACGAGATACTTGATATATACTTACCGTAGGATTAGTGTATATTCTATTTGTGTGCGTGTTATTCATACAATCTTAACAACACATATTTTTTATCAATATGCAAAGTTTACATCTATCGTCTCAACAAGAAGACTTCCTTTATTATGTGCTACGTCTCAATTAGATTAGCCAATCCAAAACACACAAATATTCTTGTGTGTTAAACTAAAAAGATGTACCTTTGCACAAAACAACAAAATAAATCAAAAAAACATATTCTATGAGTTCAGATTCAATCATAACCATTCAAGACCTGCTGAAAGGCAGAGGAAGAAACAAAGAGTTTGATGATGCCGACCCAAAGACAATAAGACTTATAAGGCACACAAATGTTGTACAAGATAGCATAATCGATAGCGAATACAATGGCTATCCTATCTACAAATTGTATAGAGACAACTTTGAAGTATTCAAAGAATGGCAGAACGAGCAAAAAGAAGCTAAGATGAAGAACGTAAAATATCTTGTTGTATTCATCGGAGAAGAACACTGCTATTCCCGTTTTGCTGGTATCTTTAAAAACAACGGTCAAATTCGTCACACACGAGTATTGAAGGGAGACCCATTATCATTATACGATTTGCAAGAAATAGATGGTTTCGATATCCTTAAAGACCAAGTTGTCATCGATTGGGGGAAAGGAACTGCAAATTGGATGCATAATTGGGATAGTATAAAAGAAGTTATCTGCATTGAGCAAAAGAAATCTACAAACGATGGAATCCCTGTATTCACACGTTACGAAGATGTTGTCTTGACTTTTACTCAATTGAATGGTGTTATTCAAGATAGAGATTGGAGAAAGAAACTCGAATGTTTGAATTGCGTTTATGTAATTCTTGACAAAGCAACTGGAAAACAATACGTTGGTGTTACATACAAAGACACAGACAAGGATAGTAACAATGGAATTCTTAACAGATGGTCTATGTATGCCAAAACAGGACATGGAGGCAACAAGATGTTGAAAGAACTTATAAACAGAGAAGGCCTTGCATACGCTGAACAATACTTTCAATGGTCTATACTTGAGACTCTGCCAATAAATGTTACACCCAAAGTTGCTATTGATAGAGAGTCTCTTTATAAGGAGAAACTAGGAACAAGAGAGCACGGATATAACGAGAACTAAAATAGTTCTTCAATAAACAATGAGGATATGTCTATTTGGCACATCCTCATTGTTTATTATTCTATTTTTCACGAAACCCTACCTTTCTCATAAAGATATTCAGGAGCAAAACCTATTTCGTTGCTCCAATCGACTGTGAATGGGTCGAGATGGAATGACTTGAAGTAATCAAGGTCTTGCAACTTACGGCAGACACCTTTCTGCATTAGTGGAGTGAAGTCCACAAATCGAACATCACCATTATTGAACGTGAGACGTAGTGTATAACCACCTGAATATTCGGCTGCTGTCACTTTAAGTAAAGGATTTATGTTATTCATATCGTTCCTAATTTTTGCTTACTTTTTTCTGGCATAATCTATTTCATTTAATGGTTCTTACTTGGCAAAGGTATGAAAAATATCTTATAATAATCCAATTTTAATCTATTTATTTGTGATGTAGAATCCTTAAAAAATATCTGCCGTACCCATTGGACACGGCAGATATAAAAAAATAAATGGAATTTTACGAGCCATCACAATCTCAGTAAACCTGAGACTGTTCGTAACGGCAATGGTTATTATTAAGTTTTTAAGTTTATGAGTTTTTAAGTTTTTTGTTCTTGCGGATATGCTTTCCCATGCTAAACAAAACTCACGAACTTAAAAACTTAATAATTTTAGAACTTATAGTCGATACCGATACCGATAACGTGGTTAGTACGTGAGAATGTGTCTGTACCAGGGAAACGAGTTCCCATGTAACCACCCTTATCTGCGGTGTACTCCTTAGTGTAATCAGTATAGAGAGTTACGAAGTAACCAGCATTGAGACGAACCTTGTCGTTGATGTTCCATGCACCACCGAGACCTACGCTGTAGCTATCGCATGCAAATGAAGTGTGCTGCTGATAGTCGTCAGAAAGACCGTAGTCAGTACGCTGACCACCACAGCTGACTGTAAACTTCTCGTTGATGTCATACTCAAGACCGAGAAGGTACTCGTTAGTACCACCCTCAAGAGCCTTCTGACGGTCACCTACCATCTTTGCATTCTTATCATCGAAGAAATGGTATTCAGCAGTTGCACGGAGACTTGGAGTGAACTCATAACCAACAGCTACAGAAAGGAGTGATGGCATGTCGTAACGAACGTGGTTGCCGTCAAGGTATGGAGCAACGAGGTCAGGACGTTCAGCTACAAGCTGAGCAGGTATTTCCTTTGTGTCATTCTTCGTGTTTATCTTTGTGCGGAACTCATAACGTGCAGCAACAGTAACAGGTCCCTGATGATAGTCAAGGCTCACGATAGGAGCAAATCCCCATCCACGCTGTGTGCAGTCGAGTTTCATGTCTGCAAGTGTCTGGCCATTATGTGTTGTGGCTGTCAAGTTTACACGGCTGTAGCCATCATAATAGTTAGCACGAACGCCAACAGCACCTGCAAGGTAATCTGTAAACTTATATGTGAAGTTGAGCTGTGCACCATATATATATTGCTTACCCTTTACGTTAGAGTCGATAGTGTACATATCTGGAGTAATCTGTCTTGATGACTGCTGATAAATAGAAGCCATGATAAGCGAGTTGAACATAGGCACACCATTCTTATACTCTACAAAGCCGCCGCTACCTACGATACCAATCATAGCAGACACAGCAATCTTGTCCTTCTTGTATGAAGCAAAAAGAGCTGGAACGATTGGAGCAGAAGCCTTACCCTCAAACTTCTTATTATTGAAGTCACTGTAACCGCTATATTCACCAGGATAAGCCAAGAAATTAGGAATGCTTGTCGTGATGTCACGATTCTGCCATGGCTTCTGGAAGTTAAGTGAAAGCTGGAAGCCGTCGTGTCCCCATGCAAGACCAGCAGGATTGCTGTAAGCAGCATCAATATCGAATGATGCACCACGAGCCATCATACGGTCAAAAGCGATGTGATAATTTGTATTTGTCATAAGTCCTCCAGCAAATGCAGAAGACGCAGAAAGCATCATTGCTGATGCCACGATTGAGATTTTGTTCATAAATAGTTTTGTCTTATCTTTGTTTTGTTGGTACAAAGGTAAGATACATTAGCCCAATAGTAAGCACGAATGATGAAAAAACTGACATTTATTCTTAGAATACGACAATTTTGTCCTATCTGATTAAAATAAAATCCTATTCCATCTTGTTTCTATACTCTTGTGGAGTCATACCGACTTTCTTCTTGAACAGACGGACAAAATAGGAAGAATCAGAGTAGCCAACTGCCTGTGCTATGTCCTGTACAGTCCTGTCATCGGTAACGAGAAGCAGTTGTGCTTTTTCAATCTTCTTCTGGGTAATAAACTGCAAAGGCGCCATTCCAAGTGTCTGCTTGAACTGACGTATGAGATATGGCTTGGTGAGGCAAGCTATATCAGCAAGTTTCTCCACATTTATCTCTTCCTCAAGGTGTTCGAGTATATATTTCAGCACCTTCTGGAGACGTGGGTCTTCCGTCCACATCTTTGGCTTGGCATCTACCATGAACTTGGAGAACACGATATATACCATACCTCTCAGCTGTGCTCTCTGGTACAGGTGCATACCTCTGTATCTGGACGAGAACATGGAGAATGCCTCATGATTGTCATAACCCTCTGGGTCAGAATGTGCCTGTTGTATTGCCAGTTGTGGGAATGCACGACAGAAATAGCGGAAAAGGAACAGAGCGTCATCCTCAACAGGCACCTCCACTGGGAAGTCGTACATATCAAACAAATCTGTCTGATGCTTCAACTCCTCAAAGACAAAGAGGTAATACAATCCTGAACCCGGCTCACACACATAGTCATGCTTGACAAATGACGGAACAAGGTACAGATGTCCCGGAGTGACTTCTATGGTCTTGTCCCGAAGCATGAGTTTGCCATGTCCCTTCTCGACATAGTATATGCGGGCAAATGGTGATTCAAGACCATTTACCGTCCATCTGCGATGTGACTCTACATATCCGAGATTCAGCACCAGAAGGTCAAGTATGTCAAGCTGCGAAGAGTTCAAAGTGTTCTGTAAGTTTGTAAGTTTTTAAGTTTTTGAGAGAGGCATAGGAAGCTATAGGACAGAAGAGGTTGCAAGAGGATTATTCCTAATTACTCATTACTAATTTCTAATTCCTCACTCCTAATTACTCATTACTCATTAATTAATTACCCCACCTCTGCTACCGCCAAGAGGTAGTTCTTGAGGTTACCAGCCTTCATTATCTTCTTGTATGGTTTCTTGCCAAGCGTTGGCTCCATGTACTCCCAGAAGGTACGAATCTTACCGAGGAGCTGGTCCTCGCTTGGGATTACGGAACGATGATGTTCCAAGAGTTCGCCATGAATACGACGTATGAGCTGGAGACGTTTCTGCTCCGTCCACTCCCCTCCTTCATCATATTCACGTGCAAGACTCGGACGGGCAAGAAGTCCACGGCCAATCATTATGCCTGTGAGCGAAGGATAAGCCGTCTCTATGCGACGAATGTCATCAAGCGTACACACATCACCATTATAAATGACTGGATGCTGAGACTGCGCAAGTATAGCCTCAAACTGCTCCATATCCACATCGCCCTTGTATTGCTGTGTGGCAACACGTGGATGAACGGCGATATTGACAAGCGGTGTATCGTTGAGGACAGGAAGTATATCCTTCCATTCTTCTGCCGACTCATTGCCGAGCCTCATCTTTACGGAGAAGCGTACATCGGGAGTAGCCTTGACTATGTCGCAAATCTCACGCACCTTATCGGGATGCGGAAGTATTCCCGCTCCCCTGCCGTGACGTGTCTGAAGCGTGAACGGACAGCCCATATTGATGTCTATACGGTCGTAACCATCCTTTCGCACGGCATCAAGTACGGTACGGAACTCGTCTCCACCATTGGCTATTATCTGAGGGATGACATTCACGCCTTCGTTGAACTCAGGACGTATGTCCCTGAGATCCTTTGAGCGTAAGCCACCATGCTCAAGACGAATGAACGGAGTGTAGTATGCTTCAACGCCTCCCACAAGACGATTGTGGATTCGACGATAAGCATCTTCCGTGAATCCCTGTAATGGAGCGAAGAATAAATTCATAATTCAAAATTCAAAATTCAGAATGCATAATTCAAAATGCAAAATAACGTCCTTACCGAATGGTAAATTCTGAATTTTGCATTTTGAATTATTAATTCTCATTCAGCTTCCCCAAAGTAGTTAGTGTCTGCAAGCTTGATAAGATACTGACCATACTGGTTCTTCTTCATAGGCTCTGCCACCTCGCGAAGCTTCTCCTTGGTAATCCATCCTTGACGGTATGCGATGCCCTCAAGACACGCAATCTTGAGACCTGTACGCTTCTCAAGTACCTCGATGAATGTACTTGCCTCTGAGAGTGAGTCATGTGTACCTGTGTCAAGCCAAGCGAATCCACGACCGAGGAGCTGTACCTTGAGCGACTTCTGAGCAAGATATTCCTGATTGACAGTCGTAATCTCAAGTTCGCCACGAGGTGAAGGCTTTATAGTCTTTGCAATCTTAACTACAGAGTTAGGATAGAAATAAAGACCGACAACAGCAAAGTTGCTCTTTGGCTTAGCCGGTTTCTCCTCGATGGAGAGACAGTTGCCTTCCTTATCAAATTCTGCCACGCCATAACGCTCCGGGTCGTTCACCCAGTAGCCAAAGACGGTTGCCTTGCCGTTCTTGGCATTCTCCACGCTCTCCTTGAGCATGCCAGAGAATCCACGTCCGTGGAAGATATTATCACCAAGCACGAGACACACGTCATCATCGCCAATGAATTTCTCGCCTATGATGAATGCCTGTGCAAGACCATCAGGTGATGGTTGTTCTGCGTATTCAAAGTGTACTCCGTAATCAGAACCGTCGCCAAGGAGACGTTTGAATCCCGGGAGGTCGTAAGGAGTTGATATGATGAGGATATCCTTGATACCTGCGAGCATAAGCACGGATATCGGATAATACACCATTGGTTTATCGAAGATAGGAATGAGCTGCTTGCTCACACCCTTAGTGATTGGGTACAGACGAGTACCGCTGCCACCAGCCAATACGATACCTTTCATTTTTTCTTTTTTTTGAACTATTCCTTTTTTGTTTTTCAAAATTTACCGACAAAAATACTATTATTTATCCAAATCACAAAAAAATGCACAGAAAAAGTTGCCTGATAGCAGATCGCGGCAGCAGATTTACCCTTTTGGTGAAGCCTCAAAGAATTCTAAGAAGTGTTATCTTACATCAGTTCAGAATATTTCGATCGCACCCAAGATGCGGACGAAAAGAAAACCGACAAAATAGTAAAAAACAGATAAAAAATATTCGAATGTCATCAGTTGGCAATTAAAGATTCTGTTTTTAGTCGATTTTGTCGGTTTTTCTTTGTTTTTTCTTCGTTCGCACCTTGGGTGCGACAGATACAGCGGTGATAAAACACCATTCAAATGCTATTACTGTTTTATAAAAAAAAGGGGCTTTCTTTTTCCCATGTATGTAAATTTCTTATTTACATACAGGTCGTACCAACAACAAGCGATCACGATACATACCCTCACTAATGCATAAAGATTCTGCCCAATCCTTTGGTTCTCTCCAATCTCCATTTCCGTTTCCCAACACATAAAAACAATAGGCATTTACATTGTACTCTTCATAAAGGGAAGACGACCAATATCCCCAAGCATAACACACTTCGGAGGAGATAATGTTATTCAAGGGCAAGAAAATAGAATTTCCATTTTTTCCCATGACAACATATCCTGGTGCTGAAGAACCCAAATAGTCAAAATCAAGATTCCACATACAGTTATCAAGTAATTCCCGCATTTCTGCTTTCGTAGGCATCCTCCATTTTTCGCCCCAGTTTTGTGTTGCGGCATCATCTTCAGGAAGCAATGTGGTCAATCCGTCAATTAAGATACCAAAGTTGCTATTATCATATGTGATATATTTATTAAATTTATCAGTATTTGCATCTTTCCACTTATAATCCTTATTATACCGCAAAGAACCTGGTAATGGCAATGTCTCTCCCCATGCAAAGAAACGACCATTCTTTGTAACAGCATTCGCTCCGACATTCATTGTTGCCCACTTAGTGCCAGATGGAAGACCAAGATCAACAGCTACGTGTTCACCTGCGTACTTTGGAGAAATACTCCAATGGTATGCATACCCTGCTTTCATACACTTTGGTGTATAGCTGCTCCCGTAGCACTTACCATCAATTGTTTCAACAGTTATATTTACAGGACGGCTATCCATAGGCAACATGGAAATATAGAGCAAGACCTTCTCATTTGCCTTTGCCTCAACTCCATTCTTGACCTCAAGTTCAACCATCGAAGACTTATGTACAGGAGTAACTTCACGAGTCTGTACATTCATCAACGCACTATCCACAAACACCTGCTCGTGTTGATTGTCAAAGATTATGATATTTGAAATAACGCCTGCTTCAGGCAAAGTAATCTCAAGTTGAACTATTGAAGTAATATGCTTGAAGTTAAACACAATATCTCCTTCACTTGGAGCTGTAGCAGATGCACACATATAGTCATATTTCTTGCCAATATGGTCAAGATTATTATAACCATCCTGCACTTGTCTCTTCAAGCTGACAGGAATTTTTTCAAAGGTTGTCTCCGAAGTAAGTTTTCCATTATACGGATAATAAGCTGCATAAGTAGCCTCAGGTCGTATCTTCCAACCACCACCATCAAACGTAGCTACATGACCATCATTTACACTCCGTTCCAAATGCTTGTATGCCTGCGAACCAGAGTAAGGGGTAATTGGAAAGACACCTATTGTCTCGTCATCATCCCAGTTGAAAGTTATCTTATTATCCTTATATATCAAGTCTGTTCTCGTCTCACATTCATCAAAGGAATATGGTGCAATATGAACCACAGCATTACGGATTTCTCCATCAGATACCGTTTCCTTCATCTCATCCACACTAGAACATGATGCTAAAAGACAAGAAAACGCAACAAGGCATTTAATCAGTTTCATATCAGTCAACATTAGTTGTTTGCACATCTGTCTGTCTCTCACGGCTTCCAAAAGTGAAGTCATTACCAATAGATTTACCACCTCCTATGTTACTGCCAGTAAGAAGGGTTGTTCTTAAAATAGAAGATGACACAGTCACAATAGGACTATTATAATTTTCCTTACGTTCCATATGAAAAAAAATATTCGGTTTGTTTGTTTAACTTTAATTTGTATCTCGGATGCAAAGTTTTGCATCCGAGAAAAATATCAAGTATTTTAAAAGTATGCGTATGCCAGACATACTATATACTTAGGGGTTAAAAATTAACGTCCATCATTCCTGTCACAAACTGGTCGTATGACAGAACCTAAATACACTTGTATCGTACTAAGATCTGGAACCTGCGTTTTATCATTAAAATGCAAGACATAATACACGTCATTCCATTTCTCAGGAGAATTAGGATTCCAACCAGTATTTGTTGTCATATAACGGCCAAACAAATCATCGTTACCCAAATTTGGTAAAAATATGTGGACATCTTCTTTTTCATCATACTCAGCAGAACGTTTTGCAGGATTTACGCCCCAATCATTAGGAAGAATGTAACTATATTCTCCATTCTTTTCAAGCATACCATCATCCGACCTATGTTTGCTTCTAAACACAATATAGCCAGTTTGTCCATCTTTACCCATATACTTCTCTGTATATCTCCAATAACACCAATGAAGCAGAGAATAGAAATTACTTTTTGACGGAGTATGCCAAGTTCCGCCCCATATCTTGTTTGCAGCATCATCATTTTTACCCAAAGTAACAAGTTCATATTCTGAGATTCCTCCACTTGTGTTTTTGGTGCCATACTTGACAAACTGATTATTTACGTTCCACTTATATTGTTCCCAAGTAAAAGCGGACTTGTAATTGTCCCTACAATACCATGGATTACAATTGGCCTCTGACCCTCCATCATAAGTTCTAAATCCTATACCAATTGTCTCACCCCATGCATAACTAACCCCCATATCAGCAGGAACGGCTGCACCAACATTTGTTGTTGCCCAATATACACCAGGCGTATATAAATCCACGTATTCAAAACCATTCTCGGTAAACTCTGGTTCCTTGTACTTATCCGGCATTATTTCATATCTCCAGTTTTCTTGTTTATTACAATTTATTATATATGCTTTTCCTGCACAAAATTCTTTAGAAGAAAAAACCTGATTATAATAATATGACTTACCATCTGTTGTTGTAGCCTTTACAATAAAACGACCAGTTTTAGTTGGGAAACAACTCATGTAAAAATTATATTTCCCCGACTTAAAATTAAGAGGAGCTATATTCAACGACAAAGTACTTTTGTTCCATCTTTCTGAAGTCTGAGCAACAGCAAGTCCTTCATCGGAAATATGATAGCACATATAATCACTAAAGGTATTATGACCTTCAGCATTAATTAATTCAATCTTATTATAAGACGAACCATTAACAAGATTAGGCATTTTTACGTTAATTTGCAAAACAGAATTAACTGGAATCATTTCCTGAACCCTTGAAACAGGTACATCTCCTCCTTCATACGTGAAAGGGGCTGAATAGAAATAATTGTAATGACTTGCCAAATTCTTTACATTATCGGCTATTTGAATTTGAGAATTAAAATAGCAATAAAGATGACCACAGCCAGAATGAAGGAAATCACGGAAATATGGATAATAAATAACATATTTCTTACCTGGTATCAGTCTGTCAGTCAAAGATGAGATATCTAAATATTTTACATCTACATCTTCATCATTCTCTTCATCATACTCTGTTGTCTCAACATAATCCAAAGGCTCATTTAGACTATAATCCAAAGCACAAATACCAAATTGGTCACCATCTTCAAATATAGGAGTAAAATGTTCACCATTCTTCTGTGTCCAACTCAAACCAGCTCGAGTCTTCAACTCGTCAACATCAAAAGACTTTATTTTCACACTAATCACATTTGCCTTACCTTGTTCACCATTTGTCACAAAGTCAGTAAAATCATCGTCATTAGAACATGAGATGAAAATTGTCAATAAAAGAATTGACCAAATTAATCTTTTCATTATTATTTTTTAAGTATTAAAAATTAAACCCTTACAATGACAGTTATTAGGGCACACTAACACGAAATCTTGTAACTGACATCATAAGTTCTCTCTATCAAGATTCCATGTTATGAGATTTTATCGATACAATAAAGCCTTACATTACAACATATTCTGACAAAACAAATACACAATGCTATAACATTTGCAATTGTCAACATATAATAAATGGTCATTTTACAAGATATTTGTTCCATTTCAATAATTGTTTATTTGGGCATGTCTCTAAACTTTTAGGGGAATAGGACATAACACTGTTCAAATCGTGTGCAAAAGTACAACAAATTTACAAAACGACAAACAATTTCGTCAATAAAATTGACCGATATACAACTGCATTGACAATAATCACAAGAAGAATTAAAACTTCATTCACAGAATACGGGGCATAATACACAATTATAGTAGGGCAATTCGAAGCTCTTATCTATATCCATTTATAAGGACTGAAACTATTATGGGGCTGTATTCGTGTTACACAAACAACACCTTATTCAGATTTCTTGAGGCTTCACCAACAGGGTAAATCTGCTGATAGTAGCGCATATTATCCATCTCACAATAGTCAGTACATCGCCTGTATATTCATACAGGAGTTAATAGTTATCAGTTAAAAGTTAACAGTTGAGTTAAGAAGTTTGAAGTTCTTGTATGCAACATGAGTAATCCCAACTTTTAATTTTTAACTTTTAACTCTTGCATTATGAAGAATGAATAATGCAAGTTAGTCAGTACTTCACGCCTACACAAAAAAGTTGCAGTAGCCTGTCATCACGACAACCTACTGCATAGTCAACAATAATAATATATTTCGAACTTTCACATAATAATCATTGTCTGTATTTCATACAGAAGTTAAAAGTTATAAGTTATAAGTTAACAGTTGAGTTAAGAAGTTTGAAGTTCTTGTATGCAACATGAGTAATCTCCAACTTTTAACTTTTAATTTTTAACTTTTAACTCTGCGTCACGAAGAATGAGTGATGCAGGATTAAGCATCTGCGTATGCTGTCTCACCATGCTCGTAGATGTCAAGACCTTCATCTTCGATACGTGCTGGAACTCTGAGACCGTGAATCTTATCGATTGACTTGAATACTATGAATCCTACGATTACAGCCCATGCGCCTACAACTACCACACCAAGAGCCTGAGCTCCGAGGAATGAGAAGCCTCCGCCATAGAACAAGCCAACCATTGTGTCATCAACCTCACCTGTTGCAAAGAGACCTGTAAGGAGAGTACCGAGGACTCCACATACACCATGTACTGAGCTTGCACCTACTGGGTCGTCAATATGAAGAACATGGTCGATGAACTCAACTGAGAGTGGCATCACGATACCTGCGATAATACCTATGAGTGCTGCACCACCAACGCTTACGAGGTCACATCCGTCTGTTATTGCAACAAGACCTGCAAGGATACCGTTGAGAGTGAGTGAGAGAGATGGCTTGCCATAACGGAACCATGAGAGGATGAGTGTGGCAGCACCAGCTGTACAAGCAGCCATGTTGGTTGTGAGGAATGTGTGTGATATTGCCAAAGAGTTGTCTGAACCGAATGCTGCAAGCTGTGAACCTGGGTTGAATCCGAACCATCCGAACCAGAGGATGAACACGCCAAGTGCTGCAAGTGAGAGTGAGTGACCTGGGATGGCACGTGACTTGCCGTCCTTACCATACTTGCCACGACGAGGACCAAGCACGATTGCACCTACGAGAGCGAGCCAACCACCTACTGAGTGAACAACTGTAGAACCTGCGAAGTCATGGAAACCACAACCGAAAAAGTCGTGCATGAATGTACCCTCGCCAAGGTCGTTGAGCCAACCGCCTCCCCATGACCAATGTGCCTCTATAGGATAGATGACGAGTGAGATAAGGAGTGAATATACAAGATACATTGAGAACTTTGTTCGCTCAGCCATAGCTCCTGAAACGATTGTGGCAGCTGTTGCACAGAATACTGTCTGGAAGATGAGGTAGCCCTCAACAGGAATACCGCCTATGCCGTCAACATCAAAGAAGGAGAGGTCGCCAAAACTAGGCATTCCAGCAAATGCGCCTGCACCGAACATGACGCCAAAGCCGACAAGCCAGAAACAGACAGAACCAAGCATGAAGTCACAGAAGTTCTTCATAAGGATGTTTGCCGTATTCTTTGAACGTGTAAAACCTGCTTCACAGAGAGCGAAACCTGGCTGCATAAAGAACACGAGCATGGCAGCAAGGAGAACCCATACTGTATTGAGTGAAACCTCTGCCGTAGTAGCCACTTCGGCTGCACTTGGAGCCGCATCAGCAGCCTTACAGACAAGAGGGGAGATAAGCATCGCAGCAACGAGCGACAGCTTCATATAATCAATCTTTTTCATAATTATCCGTTTTTGTGTTTGTTGTGTTAATGTGTCTCAAGCCATGCGCAGCTTGAATAGAGGACGAAATAAATGCTGAAGACAAAATCTTCATTCTTCATTCTTCATTCTACATTCTTCATTCTACATTCATTTCGCCTGTTCAGCATTATAGAGGGCAATATCGCCACGCTCACCCGTACGGATTCTGACAGAATCCTCTACTGGGATAACGAAGATACGTCCATCGCCAATCTCACCTGTCTGAGCAGCTGAAATGACCGCCTGAACCGTCTTCTCCACATTAATATCACGAACGACTATACTAATGAGTATTCGCTCGATGAACGATGTGTCATACTTGACGCCACGGTAGATTCTCTCCTGACGCATCTTACCAACGCCACGGACATCATAATAGCTGAACCACTCGATGTCTGCCTCTAACAAAGCCTCCTTGACATCCTCAAACTTTGTCTTACGGATTATCGCTTCAATCTTTTTCATATTCTTATGATTTTTGCAATTATACGGTAGCGGGAGCCTTACACTTATACGGTAAGACGTCCCCCTACCCTATAAATCTAACTTCTAAATCTAACTCTTAAAATCAAAGCCCAAGAGTGAATCCTGCCACGAAATAGAGTTTCTCTGTACTTGGATTTGCTGAAAGGCCAGCAAATACCGGCAACTTGAATGAAGGAGTCACTACAAGTTCCTTTGTAGCCTTAACGCCAACGTTTGTAACGGCAAAACCACCTGCATCTGCGTATGATGTTGTTGCATAAGGAACTGCACCAAGAGTAGCTGTCCAGTCAATACCGCCAAGCTTGAAAGGAGCGGCAAGCTCAAAGTAAGAAGAATAAGCACGCTCACCATCCTTATTCACGCCATCAGCTCCAGCAAAGTTTGTAAACCAATTGACTGATAGACAACCGAAGTCATAACCAACGTTAGCCTCAAACACATGAGCTGTTGAATGAGCTGCATACTCGAAATACTTACCCGGAGTTGACTCAATACCAGTTGCACAATAATAATCTGTAACACCAACTGTCAATCCTCCAATTGAGTAAGAGAGTGTGAGGTCAAGCTCCTTCATTTCATTCTGTGAATCGATTCCGTAAGAACCCCAAGCCGTAAGGCTCAATCCCTTGTAACCGATTCCGAGTGTTGGCTGAACTGCTGCGCCACCCATATCCTGACCACGCCAGATATAACTGCTCACAACGTCTGCGCTAACTGTTGCCTCTACACCATCCTGTGCCATCATTGCATCTGGTGCTGCAAAAGCAGCAAGTGCCAAGATGCTCATCGTTACTTCCTTCATACTACTAAATTATTTATGTTTGTGTTAAAAAATAAATTTTATGTTTGTGTTATTTTTGTTTGTGTTAAAATACTTATGTGACATCTGTGCTTGCGTTGTGGCTTTTTCTTAGTTTTCCACTCTGTAAGTGTCACGTCTTACTTTTGTTTATTATATGTATATTTTCTTTTGTGTTTGTGTCATTTTGTTATTGACACTGCAAATGTAGTGTCTTTTTGACACGTACACAAAAGATTTTCCAACTTTTTGCAATAAAAACTTCTTTTTTTGCTTAACTTTTTCATTAAACAACAGCATATATGTAAATATGCACACTTTTGAAGGGTTTATAAGGCATAAAAGAGCCCTTTGAAGTTATCATATAGTAAGGATGCAATATTTATATCCTTACACTATGATATGTAATTTGCATTTTACGCTTACTTTTTGACATTTCAAGATTGAGCAAATAATTACGAAGGGTTAACGAACCATTAACGAAGGATTAAGGAAAGATGAGACAATGACAAAATGTCAACGCACAACTACCAAAGGAAAAAGGAGGCATAACGAACACAAAATAGGGAGAAGGCAAACGATTTGTCAAAACAAAAGAAAGGAAAAACGGATTACATATCAAGGAATTTTCCTATCTTTGCATTTGAGTACGTAAAAAAAGCGTATTACTATGGCAAAAGGAAAGATAATAGTTGCAGGCATAGGTCCCGGAAGCAAGGAGGACATAACTCCTGCCGTACTTGAGGCAGTAAGCCAATGTGACGTGGTGGTAGGCTATAAGTTCTACTTCCGCTTTATCGAGCATGCCGTAAGGGCAGACGCAAAGCTCGTGGACAGCGGTATGAAACAGGAGAGGCAACGCGCCGAGGAAGCATTCAACTATGCCATGGAGGGCAAGGACGTATGCGTAATATCAAGTGGCGACGCTGGCATCTACGGCATGACTCCGCTCATCTATGAGATGGCAAAGGAGAAGGGCGAGAGCATAGAGATTGTTGCACTCCCCGGCATAAGCGCATTCCAGAAGGCGGCTTCCCTGCTCGGTGCACCAATAGGTCATGACCTTTGTCTCATATCCATGTCCGACCTCATGACTCCGTGGGCAGTCATAGAAAGGCGCATAAAGGCGGCAGCCATTGGCGACTTCGTGACTGCCATCTACAATCCCAAGAGTCACGGACGCTACTGGCAACTGTACCGTCTCGTGGAGCTGTTCCTCAAGGAACGTGACGGCAACACACCCGTCGGGTATGTCAAGAATGCAGGACGCGAGGGACAGGAAGTACACCTCACCACCCTTGCCGAGTTCGACCCAGAGGACGTGGACATGTTTACGGTAATCATCATCGGCAACAGTCAGTCGTTCACGGACAACGGAGTGTTTATCACACCTCGCGGCTACTACCGCGAGGAGTCGTCCGAAGGCAAGAACGTGGGACAGAACATAATGATAAAATCTTTCCAGACAATACGCAAGGAGCTCAAGAATCCGAACATTCCCACATGGAAGCTATGGCCAATGCTTCACGCAATCCACACCACAGCCGACTTCGACATGGAAAATCTCGTGTGGATGGATGAGGAGGCAACAAGGAGGCTTTACGACAAGGTGAAGGACGGGACGCTAAAGACCATCGTGACAGATGTGACGATGGCAGCAAGCGGAATACGCAAGGGCGCACTCGAACGTCTCGGCATAGAGGTTGTCTGCTACATAAACGACCCACGTGGTGCAGAGATGGCTAAGGAGCAAGGCATAACACGTGCTCAGGCAGGTATGCGACTTGCAGCCGAGGAGCACCCTGATGCTCTGTACGTATTCGGCAATGCCCCTACAGCTCTCCTTGAGTTATGCGAGCTCATCCGCAAGAAGAAGTGTCATCCAGCAGGAATAATCGGAGCGCCAGTAGGTTTCGTACACGTGGAGGAGAGCAAGCATGCAGCCAAGCCTTTCAAGGATATCCCGAAGATACTCATAGAGGGACGTAAAGGTGGCAGCAACCTTGCCGCAACGCTTGTGAACAGCATCCTCACCTACGATGATGCGGAACAGCTGAAACCAGGACGAGACGTTTAGAAAGAATCCGTAACAAAAGAATTAAATCTTAATTTCCTGATCTTAATTCTTAACTTTTAATTCTTAATTCAATAAGGATGAAACGATGCACAGTCATAGGAATAAGTGATGCGAGGGAGCAATGGTTTGAGCCACGTACCCTTGACATCATAAAGAAAGGAAAAGTGTTCAGCGGAGGCAAGCGCCACCACGAGATAATGCACGGTTTCCTTCCTAAGGATGCCGTGTGGATTGACATTACCATACCCTTGTCTGATGTGTTCGAGCAATACAAGGAGCATGATGACATCGTCATATTCGCATCTGGCGACCCTCTCTTCTTTGGCTTTGCCTCTACAATACAGAGGGAGGTTCCTGATTGCAACGTCAAGGTACTCCCCTACTTCAACTCCCTACAGATGTTGGCACACCGTATGTGCCTACCCTATCAGGACATGCATGTCGTTTCGCTCACTGGTCGTCCATGGGACAAGTTTGACGAGGCACTTATCAATGGCGAAAGCCTCATCGGATGCCTTACAGACAAGAACAAGACACCCGAAGCAATATGGCAAAGGATGATGGAGTACGGCTACGACAACTACGACATGACCGTGGGCGAGTGCTTAGGGAATGAGGAAAAGGAAAGGGTAACTGGCCCCCTAACCAACAGCCCCCTAACCCCCGAAGGGGGCAGCCATCCGGATAACGGGGCATGCATATCAATTGATAATAAAAACATATCAAACGATAATAAGACTGTATCAAACGATAACAAAGATTACAATAGCGTCCACCTAACCCGGACGGACGTCCCCTTCGGGGGCTGGGGGGCATTTCTGTCTCCCAACTGCATCATCCTTCGCAAGACACATGACAAGCCTCGACATTTTGGTATTCCAGAGAGCGAGTTCGAGTTGCTCGACGGACGTGCAAAGATGATAACCAAAGCACCAATACGACTTGTGACACTCTCTGCACTCAACATCATGAATGCACGCACCTTCTGGGACATAGGTTTCTGTACAGGAAGCGTGAGCATAGAGGCAAAGCTGCTATGTCCAAGCCTCCACATTGAGAGTTTCGAGATACGCCCTGAGTGTGAGGAGATAATCAACAAGAACATGAGACAGTTCGGTGCTCCGGGCATCAACATCCACATAGGCGATTTCCTAAGCACGGACATTTCTGAACTACCATCGCCAGATGCCGTGTTCATAGGCGGTCATGGAGGCAAACTCATGGAAATCGTAGGCAAAGTATTGCCACATACAAACAAGAATACACGATTTGTCATCAATTCCGTGTCATCAAACAGCCGTGATTTAGCTTACGAAAGTGTAAAAAAGTTTAATTTACGCATTATTTCCGACAACAGAGTAGCACTTGACGAGCACAATCCAATAAATATAATTACATTTGCAAGATGAACAGAGAACACTCCATATTATCCTCCACAGCCGTAATGGTAATGACATTCATCGGAATCATCGTGATGTTTGTCATCAACATTGCCATGGGTTCTGTTCCGATACCCATAGAGGAAGCCATCCGTATCGTGATTGGGCAACCGACACAGAATACAGAGATGAGCGAAATATGGAGCAGCATCATATTCAAGACACGCATACCACAGGCGATGACAGCCATCATAGCAGGTGCTGGTCTCTCCGTGGCAGGTCTTGAGATGCAGACGGTATTCAGAAACCCACTCGCAGGTCCTTCCGTACTTGGAGTGAGCAACGGAGCAAGCCTCGGAGTGGCACTTCTCATCCTCCTTTCTGGAGCAATAGGCGGAAAGGCAATGAGCAGCCTTGGCCTTTATGGCAACGTGGCAATAACCGTTGCAGCAGCCATAGGAGCAATAACCGTGATGGGCGTCATAGCCATGGTGGCAAGAGCCGTAAAGGGAAATGTAACACTTCTCATCGTAGGCGTGATGATTGGCTACATAGCAAATGCCATCATCAGCATACTCAAGTATTTCAGTCCTCCCGAGGACATACACGCCTACACCCTCTGGGGATTAGGCTCGTTTGCAAGCGTATCTGCATCACAGATAGGGCTCTTTGCGGGTATAATGGTGGTACTTCTTGTTGCAGCCATGTTCCTCGTCAAGCCTCTCAACATGCTTCTGCTTGGAGAGAACTACGCCCAGAACCTCGGACTTAACGTGGCACAGGCAAAGGTTTGCATCATCCTGTCTTCAGGATTCCTCGTGGCAATATGCACGGCTTTCTGTGGTCCTATATCATTCCTCGGACTTGCCGTGCCCCACCTTGCAAGAGGACTGTTCCGCACGGCTGACCACCGCATCATCATGCCTGCATCACTCCTCACGGGTGCGTTGCTTGCCTTGGCGTGCAACCTCATAGCACGAATACCAGGAGCAGAAGGTGCGTTGCCCGTCAACTCCGTCACCTCGCTCATAGGCGCACCAGTAGTTATCTGGGTAATATTCAGTAATCGCAGGAGATAGGTTCTTCCCTTGCCCTGCACGACAAGGAGATTTTTTAATTTTGAATTCTAAATCACTCATACAATGATACTTGACATCGTATTATTCATTATCAGCCTTGCGGCAATAATCAAGGGTGCTGACTTCATGACGGATGGTGCAGCCGCCGTGGCACACAGATTCGGCATTCCAACAATGGTAATCGGTATGACCATTATAGCAATAGGAAGTTCTGCACCAGAGTTTGTGGTAAGTACCCTCGCATCTTTCCACGGCAACACGGACATGGCGATAGGAAACGTGGTGGGAAGCAACATCTTCAACATACTCACCATCATCGGCGTCACATCCTTCCTTGCGCCTATAACAGCAAGTCCGGGCAATATCCGTAACGACGTTCCGTTCGTCGTACTGTCATCACTCGTAGTAGCCATTACGGCACTTGACGGAGTATTTGCATCAGGAGCAACAAATGAGATAAGCCGCTCAGAGGGAATGCTTCTCCTCTGTATGTTTGCAATCTTCCTGAGCTACACCTTTGCCATGGCTAAGGGCGACGGCAAAGAGACAAACACATCATCACTCAGCGACAAGGTGAAGAACATGAAGCTGTGGATGTCCATAGTATTCATCGTCGGAGGACTTGCCGCACTCATCTTAGGCGGTAACCTCCTTGTCAACAGCGCATCAAGCATAGCCACCCAACTCGGAGTGAGCCAGTCAATCATCGCGCTTACGATTGTCAGTATCGGTACTTCGCTTCCTGAACTGGCTGCTTCGGCAATGGCAGCAAGAAAGGGCGACAATGCCATGGCTCTCGGCAACGTAGTGGGAAGTGCCGTATTCAACGTGTTCTTCGTACTCGGTGTTTCGGCAACCATTGCCCCACTCTCATTAGGAAACATTACAACAATAGACGTTGCGACTCTCGTATTGGCTTCTTGCCTCTTCTGGCTGTTCAGCCGAACACACTTTGAGGTCAAGAAGTGGGAAGGAGCAATTCTATTGATAGTCCAGATACTTTATTATATATACCTTGTAACAAATGCAACAACAGAAATCAATTGAAATAAATGACCTTTGCACAGGTTATATCGTAGATAAGAAGAACAAGATTATCTCAGACAAGCTTACTGCAAAGATTTTCCCTTACGAGCTCACATGCCTTCTCGGACCTAACGGAGCAGGTAAGTCAACACTCCTCCGTACACTTGCAGGATTCCAGCCTGCCCTCGGAGGAAGCATCACCATTGGTGGCGACAGCATCAAGAGCTTCAAGAGCAAGGACCTTGCCAGGCTCATAAGCGTTGTCCTTACCGACAATGCTGGCATCAAGAACATGACTGCCTACGATGTTGTGGCAATGGGACGTGCCCCTTACACAGGCTTCTGGGGCAAGCTCCGCGAGCAGGACAAGAAGACAATAGACAAGAGCTTCGAGTGGGTGAACATCGTGGAGCTGAAGGATAGGAAGATGCAGACACTCTCTGATGGTGAACGTCAGAAGGTGATGATTGCAAAGGCTATTGCACAGGAGACACCTATCATCTTCATGGATGAGCCTACTGCCTTCCTCGACTATCCAAGCAAGATACAGATGATGCTCTTGCTCCACCGTCTTGCCAAGTCGCTCAAGAAGACCATCTTCCTCTCCACACATGACCTTGAACATGCCCTTCAGGTGGCTGACCACATCTGGTTGCTCGACAAGGAGAACGGGCTTACCACAGGTTCACCAGAGGACCTCTCGGCACTCGGCATGATTGAGAAATACTTCAACCGTGACGGAATAACATACGACCGCAACCTCTGCACATTCAACATCGAGCACGAGACATCGCGTGAAGTCGTGGTCAACGGAGACAAGCACAGTCTTGACTACAAGCTTTGTTGCAAGGCTCTCATACGCAACGGCATCAAGCCAGTTGATGATCGTGACGATGCAGTCAAGCTCCTTGTTCCAGGCGACGGCACATTCCGTCTCGTAGAACGTGGCACAGAGATATATAATGTTGACCGCATAGAGCATCTTATTGCTACGGTGGTTCCAACAATCGTAAAAAACCAGATTTCCGACATTCGGGAAGCAGCAAACATGACTCAGTTTGAATGAAAAAGATACTATTCACATTCCTGCTCATAACAAGTTGTCTGTATTGCTTTGCAATACCGTCAAAGCGAGTACCCTTTACCGTCACACAGAGTGATGGTACAAGTCTCACGCTCATACTCATTGGTGACGAATCATTTCATTACCTCTCAACTACCGACGGAGTACCTGTAGTAGAGAATGACGGGGCTTATTTCTATGCAACGGTTGCTGACGGCACAATATCTGCGTCATCCATCCTCGCACACAACGAAACCTTGCGCTCTGCAAGTGAGAAAGAATACATTGCTTCTGCCAACACCAAAGAAGACATCAGTTCCATTTGGTCATCACGCATCCGTAAGCGTAATGCAGCAAGAGTAAGAAGGTCACCAGTCATGGCTGGTGCAGGTCGTCGTAAAGCACCAAGTAAGGCTGCAAACATCTACGAGGGTAATAAGCGTGGTCTCGTCATCCTTGTGCAGTTTCCAGACAAGAAATTCAGAAACGGGCACACAAGGGCTGAGTATGATGACATGTTCAACAAAGAGGGCTATTCGGAGAACGACAACACAGGTTCCGTCCACGACTATTTCTATGCTCAGAGCTACGGTAAGTTCAACCTTGGATTTGACGTCATAGGTCCTTACACAGCTGCAAAGAGTTATTCATACTATGGTCAGAACGACAAGGACGGCAACGATATGCACGTATGCGAACTCGTAAAGGAGATTTGCAATGCAGCAAGCGAAGACATAGACTTTTCACGTTACGACTGGAATGGTGACTCAGAAGTAGAGCAGGTCTTCTTTGTCTATGCAGGTCCGGGCGAACACACAGGTGCTGGCGCAAACTATATCTGGCCTCACGAATGGACACTTGAGGAAGGAGTTGAGTCAGGAGACGCAACAGGTCCGATATTCTTCGGCGACTACAAGATTAACACCTACGCCATGAGCTGCGAACTTGTTGACAGAACGTCAGGCCTCATGGACGGCATAGGCACGGCATGTCACGAGTTTAGCCATTGCCTCGGATTACCAGACCTATACTGTACTAACAACGACGACTATGCCTTCGGCATGCACGTATATGACCTGATGTGTAATGGTGCATCCAACGGCCCTTATGCCTGCGGAGAATCACCATGTGGCTATACTGCCTACGAGAGATGGGTGGCAGGATGGCTTGAACCGATAGAGCTTAACGAGCCATGTACCGTGACAAATATGCCATGCCTGGGAGATGCTCCTATTGCATACATCATCTACAACGATGGCAACCGCAACGAATATTTCTTCTTGGAGAACCGTCAGGACACAGACCCTTGGTATCAATACACATATTGCTACACAGGCATCAGCGGACTCCTCATATACCATGTTGACTACAATGAGGATGCATGGGAATTCAACGAGGTGAACTTCAGCCACAACCATCAGCACATGGCTGTCGTTCCTGCAAGCGGTGGCTACGGCACACGCTCAAAGAATAGCTACGACGTGGAAAAAGCCACACTCGAAAAGCAACTGTTCCCTGGAAGCAACAACGCAACTAAATTCACTGATGACTCACACACCAACTACGGTGGCAAGCTCTTCAACAAGAATACAGATGGCACGTACTACCTCCACAAGCCAATCACGGACATCAAGGAAGAGAATGGACTGATATCATTCAATTTCATGGGTGGAGGCGTGGAAATGGACTGCACAGGCATCGCCGACGTAACAACAGACAACAACACAACAGAATACTTCACTCTCAGCGGAACAAAGACCACACCAAGCAACAAGGGTGCGTACCTCGTACGCAAGAACGGAGTGACAAAGAAAGTAATTATCAAATAAAAGACCTTCCCCCTGCCCCTTCCTTTTAGGACGGGGAGTATGGGGAGGGGGT